>Ga0265313_10000291_pt1 | contig 54688 bp, 37 predicted proteins | sample 4123metaG_FD_203122 | JGI IMG/M metagenome (GOLD analysis project Ga0265313, IMG submission 203122) | Rhizosphere microbial communities from Carex aquatilis grown in University of Washington, Seatle, WA, United States - 4-1-23 metaG | ecosystem: Host-associated > Plants > Roots > Rhizosphere >... | reverse complement strand
CGTGAATATCGGGCCCGGGGTGAAAACCGGCGGACGCGTTCGATTTTGCGAAGGGGCGATTATCTTTACCGGCGCGACGGCGATTCCCGACGTCACTATTGGAAAAGATGCGGTGGTGGGAGCCGGTTCGGTGGTTTTCCGAGACGTGCCCGCAGGCTGCGTGGTGATGGGATCTCCGGCGCGAGCCGTGCGGCAGAACGATTAATCCGCGCGCTCCATGTGTGGAATCGTCGGCATTTTTAAATTTTCCGGCGATTTTTCGGAGGCCGGCGAATTACAATCGCTCAATCGGGCGATGATTCATCGCGGACCGGACGAGCAGGGCTCTTTTTCCGAGGGCCGCATCGGCCTGGCGATGCGCCGGTTGTCCATCATCGACTTGGCGGGCGGTCATCAGCCGATGGAGAGCTCCGACCGGCGGTTTGTGATTATTTTCAACGGCGAGTGCTACAACTACCAAAACGTCCGCCAGGAGTTGGAAGGCCTGGGGCGCAGGTTTTCCACGCATTCGGACACCGAGGTGGTGCTGGTGGGTTACCAGCAATGGGGCGCAGCGGTCCTTGACCGTCTGGTGGGCATGTGGGGTCTGGCAATCTATGATCGGGCCAGTCGCGAACTTTTTCTTGCCCGAGATAGGCTCGGCAAGAAACAGATCTACTATAGCTTGGATCAAGACCGGCTGGTTTTTGGTTCGGAGATGGGAGTGGTGATGATGGCTCGGAAAGAAAACAAGCTGCGCTTGGAGGCACTGCCGGAGTTCTTAAACTATTCTTACGTGGGTGGATATGAAACCGCGATCGAAGGAGTGCGGCTGCTCCCCGAGGGTCATTGGGCGAAGATCAGCGAGGACGGACGGATGACGTTGCGCGCCTATTGGAATTTGACGGACCTGCCGGCGCAAATGGACGGCGAGGAGGAAGCGGCAGAGGCGGCTTATGCGATGATCGTCGATGCCGTGCGCCTGCGTCTTACGGCCGATGTGCCGGTGTCCGTCATGCTGTCCTCAGGTTTGGATTCGAGCACGATTGCCTACGTCCTGGCGAAGGAACTGGGAGCGCCATTGCATGCCTTTTCAATCGGATTCGACGATGGCGACTTCGACGAGGCGACGGACGCCGGACAATTTGCCCGGGCCATGGACCTGCCGTGGAGCAAGAGCATTGTGACCGGAGCCCAGGTGGCGGCTGATTTCGCGACGATCATCCGGCACGGATCCTCGCTGCAGGCCAACACGGCGCAGATCGTCTATTTTTACACCAATCAGCTTATCCGGCAGGGGAACTACAAGGTGGCGTTGAACGGCAGCGGAGGCGACGAACTGTTCGCGGGGTATCCCACCTATCGCGCCACTCAGTTCTATTCCCGCTACGGCAGGCTGCCGGCTGGGGTGCGTGCCGGGGTTTCGGCGCTGGCCGAACGCCTCCCGGTTTCTCAGGGGAGGGTTTCGTTTGATTATGCGGCGAAGAAGTTCGCCGCCTGTCCTTACCCTGACCCCAGGCGGGCCCATGGGTATTGGCGCACGATTTTTTCAACCGCGGAACTCGATCAATTGCTGGCGCCGGAGGTGCGCGCAGCCCGCGGAGCGGACACCCGCATCTATGACGCCGCATTCCAGGAGCTCGGCGGGACGGACGTGGCGATCAACACCTTGCTGCGGGCGGACCTCAAGGCGTGGCTGACGCCCATGCTGCCCTGGACCGACAACATGTCGATGGCTCACGGCGTCGAACTGCGGTTTCCATTTCTGGACCATCGGCTGGTGCAGTACGCCCTCGGACTGCCGCCATCCACCCTGTTTCGCGGCTGGCGATTGAAGCGCGTGATGAAGCGATTCCTCAAGGGAAGGCTGCCGGACCGGGTGCTCCACCGAAAAAAGCGGGGCACTCACGTCCCGCTCGGCCGATGGTTGAACCGGGAACTCAAGGACCTGGCCGGGCATTACCTGGATCAAAGGACTTTGAATCGAAACGGCCTTTTTAATCAGGTGTTTGTCGACCGGCTGCGGCGGGAGCACGCCTCGCTCGCGGCGGACCACACGTTCAAGTTGTGGAATCTGATTTCGTATTCCGCTTGGCGCGAGGCCTTCCGGGTCGGAATATAGGTCCCGCGGCGAATGATGAATCATGAACAAATCCGGCGTCGGGTAAGGACGGTCATGGCCGGCGTCTTCCACCTCGAAACTTCCGCCGTAAGCGACCAAGCCTCCTGGAGTTCGATCGCCGCCTGGGATTCCACGGGGCAGGTCGATCTAATCCTGGCGCTGGAACGGGAGTTCGGAATCCGTTTTTCCGATGAACAAAGCATCCGGCTGCGCAGTTTCGAGCTCGTGGTCGCGGTGGTGGCCGAAGCGCTGGCGCGGAAGGGCGCGTGATGGGGATGCGCCCAGCCTTGACCGCGCGATGGGGACGAATGGCCATCGGGGCGGCGTCACTCCTGATTGTCCTGGAAGGGGCGGCGCCCCTCTTGCTCAATCGGTTCTCGCGGGAGGAGGAGCGCCGGTTGGGCGAACCCGGGCTGCCGGTTCGCCACGACTTCGCCAATGCTTACGTCTGCGATCTCACCCGGCTCAACCTGGCGCCTTTGGCCGATTCGACTGACGATCACGAGCGATCGCCGGTGATTCTCACCGAGGATGGAACGCCGTTGCGGCCGCATGCCATGCACGACGATATCCGCAACGGCCGGTCCAGTTACAGTCACTGGGGGACCCAGCTCTACTTCTCAACGAGCGACGGCTCAGATCCAACGAGTAACGGAAGAGTTTACACCCTGCATTTTCGAGGGCCGTCTTTCACCCTGCTTGGGATGGCTGCGCCCTACGCGTTTATCGGTGCGGTATGGCTGCTCCTCGTGCTGACCGCGGTCACGGTCATTGCTCCCGCCAGCCCTGCGGCTGCGGCGCTGATCGCAAGGCGGGCAATCCTGTTTCTGGGCGCGGCCTTGATGATCATGATGTTATGCCAAATATGGCAAGAGCGTCACCGATTCGCGATCAGTCCGGATTCGAAGACCTACGTCCTGCCGCCCGCTCAAAGCGCGCGCCCACCCGGCTATTTTGCCTTTATCGCCGCGGTCTCCGATCCGGCCAAGGCCCGGGAGGCCGTCTTCGATTTGCTCGATAGGCAACAGGTCAATGTCAGGCTCGAAGGCGCTAAAGAGCATCCCTTGGTGCGGATTGTCTTGGCGCAGAATATTCTTTTGGCGGTCGTCGTGCTTCTCGCCTTTGTCGGATTTTCAGGCTGCATCCCGGTGCCGCTGGCTGCGGCGGTCATGTTGATGGTGGGCCAGTTTTTGCCCAAGATCCCCTTGGGCGCCTATTCCCGGATCCCAGGAGTCGCTTTGTTCATTCCGGCTGCCGCTGGGGCACTATTGATCGCTCCGCTTCTGCTTCAAGCGGTTCGCGCCGGCGCGGACCGGCGGCTGTTCACCATTGTCGTGTCTTTGATTTCCCTGGTCGTGTTGGGAGACGTATTTCCGATGGCGCTGCAAAGCACGCTGATTCCCGATGAGCATGCCGTCGTCGTCAGCGAAACGCTGGCCATGGCGGCCGAGTTGGCGGTGGTGACATCGCTGGTCCTCTACCTCACACGACGCAGCATGCCATGGCTGTGGATCGCCTCCCTCATGGCCGGTGTGGCGTTTTTGATCCGGCCCGCAGCCGTTTTCACCCTGGTGCTCATGGGCGCCGTGGGGGGAATTTCGTGCCTTGGGCGGGCTCGGCGATCGTGGTTTCAAGCCGGCTGTGCGGTCGCCTGCGGACTATTGGTGGCGCTCGCGCCGATCCTGGCCAAAAAAGTCAGCCATGCCGATGCTGCGAAAGTCTCGATGCTAAAATGGGCGCTGGCGCCGTATGCCTTATCCGTAGCTCAGCCGCAGGATGCCGCCCGCATCGAGGATCCCAATGCCCGGGAGCTGCTGGAGCGGGCGCTGGTGGCGCGGAACAAGGCCCGGGCCGAAGTGGTGCCTCCGGACCATTGGCCTTATGATCCCGAAGTCTATCGCATGGGCGATTACCTGTACCGGATCATACTGCCGATCAGCAAACAGATCGCGGCCCGCCAGACGACGGCCGATGTCCGCACGCAGGCGACGGAATGGAATGGAATGATGTGGAAGATGGCGCTGCCCATTTACCGGGCCCACTGGCCGAGTCTCATCAGTATGTTCGCGCGTTCCTACGCCTATGCGCTTGGATCCGGCTCACGTCTGTCTCAGGTGCTGCCATGGTGGCTGGTCTTGATCGGCGTCGGGGTTTTGGCCTGGATCGGCCGGAGCCCGCTGGCCGGCGCTGGAGTCATGTTATGCGCCGCCCATTTGCTCCATCTGGCGGTCGCTTGCACCTTCGATGTGCCGATCAATCGCTATATCTTTGCCACCGAGTTCATGAGCGTGATCGGCGTGATTTTAATCGTGTGGGGCTGTGTGCTGCGTCTGACCCGATTGTCCGATTCAGTCGCCGCCTCCTAGCTGCTCCCCTTGGCCGGGCTGCTTAACGTCCCTTTGAAAACGATGGCTTGCCCCGTATGCAGGCAGAGTGGAACGGCATTCTCGGATCGGAAGAAATCATCCACGGCCTCCTTTGCGCCCATGCAGGTGCGGAATCCGTAGTCGTCGAACACGATCGCGCCGCCCAACGACAAACGCGGCCAAATGAAGGCAACGCTATCGATGATGGATTTATAGATATCTAAATCGATATGGCAGAACGAAATAGTGATGTCGGATAGACCGGCGAACGTTTCTGGAATCAATCCCTTTCTGAAAATGCGTCTGGACCCTCCACCGACAAAAGACTGCACCGATTCGAGCGAGGTGTCGGAGAAATCGCCTTGCTTATGCCAATCCCTTTGAGGATCTGTCGCCGGCATGCCTGCAAACGTATCGAACAAGAAGAGCTTTTTATCAGATTTTTCCTCGGCCAAAAGCGCAGCGAGCAGTGCGGCGGTGCCCCCTTTGTAAACGCCGCACTCAAATATGTCGCCGGCAATAGGCAGAGTTTGGCGAAACAGGCGCTCAAGCACGAAACAGCGGTCGATGGAAACGAGCGTTCTGGGGGCGGCGATGGCGTAATAGCGCGCGAAGTCCTCGCTGTGCCAAGGCGAATAGAGTGGCCGATAGAGGCTGCGCGCGGGCGGGATCTTCGTGATCTCGTATCCCAGCAGCTGGAACAACCGGCTTAGAATGGCCTTGATCCAAATGGTTATCTTCCGGTCTACGCCGAAATTTTGGGACGGTGGCATTTTTTAAAATTATGGAATCGTTGATTTGACCGCGGACGGTTTGAAATCGGCAGCTGACTCCATAACTGGCAGGCTGGCCAGCACGGCGAGAAAAGAGGAAGCCCGGCCCAAGAGGAGTTCCAGGAGAGCCAGGGAATACCAGAGGGGAAGCAGGGCCAGGCTGTACCAGGCGGTTCCGGACCCGGCGGACTGGGAGGGACGGCCAAGGCTGCGGATGAAATTTTGAAAGGAGATGGCCCAGGAGCCGGGATCAACCAGGGCTATGGTCCGGACCTCCGTCAGGCCGAGCCGGGCGGCCAGTTGGCGAAAATTCCCCGGGGAGAAGACCTGGGTATGCCGCGGAGCGTGAAGCCCAGACCAGTACGGTCCGAAAATCTGGTGGCTCAGCCCTTCGGTGCTGGGTGTGATCACAATTATCGTTCCTCCGGGAAGGAGGGACTCCCGGCAGAGGGACAATATCTCGTCGGGATGGAGAAAATGTTCGATGACATTGACCATCACGATCGCGCCGTACGGCCCTTCCAGGCTTCCGTTGGCTTCGAGATCGCGGCTGCGATACCGGATTGGGCTCCCGGCAAATGCCGACAGAAGGCCCGGATTCTGATCCATCCCGGTCAGCCGGCGATAGCCTCTGGCTAGGAGCGCAAAAAGCAGATGCCCGCTGCCGCACCCGAGATCGAGAATCGGCGCATCGCGATCGACCGGGAGGAACGGCGTGAGCGTGGTCGCCAACCGCGAGGCTTGCCAGTCCTTCAACCTGCGGAGCAGGGCGGCCGAACCGGTGGCCGAGCGGCCCGAAACATACGGACGATAATCGGCGGGATAGGCGGCTCGCAGACTCTCCCGGGTGGGAGCGGGCACTTGGGTCAACCAGCCGCAGGTCTGGCAAACCGCAAAATCCACGCGGCCCGACTGCGCGTGCTCGAGATCGCGAACGCCCTGATGCGATAATCGGAAGGAATCCGACCCGCAGACCAGGCACCTGATCCCGAGGTTAGTAGCCGACTTCAACGCTCTTTTTGAACAACCGGCGATAACCGGACCCAGGAGGACGCTCCGGCGTTTTCGGCACTGGAAGCTGCAGCGGATAAGGCCGGAATTCACCGGCTTCCTTCGGCTTTTCGGTCATCTCATTGATGTACTCAAGGCCGGAGAAATCCCTGAATCCGAGTTTCCAGACCTTCCACCGGCGGATTCGCATGGGGGCGTCCTCCTCCCATGTCGCGTGAAACCACCGTGTGGTCACCCGCTGGAAAAGCGGCTCCAGGAACTTGAAGATACCGGGCACCTTCATCGTGTAGATGCAGGTCACTTTGCAGCGGTCGGTTCCGATATCCTGGAGGTGAATCTCCTGCTCAAGGACGGATCCCAGCTTCCCATATTGGATCGAGCGGATCAGATTGGGGTTTTCCAGATACATGAAGCCGAGGGACGAGGTGCGGAGTTGGATGATCGGGAGCTTGTAAAAACGCTCAACCAGGCACCACCCATCCTTTTCCGCGAGAATGCGGCAGTAATTGTAGTGTTTGTAGTGCGTGCCGACCACGTGTTCATGGTCGTAGTAGTTCCAGACGACGACCTCCTTCGGGCAGTCCATCTCAAGCGAGCATTCCGAGCGCAATGTGGTCATGGTTGTGTGTTCCTTGTTTCTTCGGACGGCTCGACAAGGCGAACCCAGATTTCCCCGTCTTTCTCAACCGAGCGGTATTCGCGCAGATGGAAATGGCGGTTCGTCAGGCAGGATCCGTCCTTCGCCGCGAATTCATAGTTGTGCCAAAGGCAGACAAACTTTCCGCCGTTGATCTTATGATAGCCAACCGGGCCGCCAAAATGGGGGCAGATGTTCGTGTAGACCTTGAGCTCGCCCTCAAAGCGGCACACCAGGAGGTCGTGGTCATCCACCCATTTTGAAAACTGGCCGTGCGGCACGAGTTCGCTGACGTTCGCGATTCGCTGAAAGCCGTCCTGGATCAGCCGATCGGCAGTGGGTGCGGGCGAGGAGGTGTCTTGATGTGCCATGAACGGGCGATTCGACGGTTGATTCCAACGTGCGTCCGGCGGAATTAAAGCAAAAAAGGCGCCCCCGGAGGGCGAACGGCCCGCTCAGGGCAGCACGCGGTAGATTGTCATCACGTAGCGTCCCTGGCGAAAGGCCGCCGCCGGGGCAAATCTCGATCGGTCGCGCAGGGCGGCCTCGACCGCCGAAGGCGGACTCTCCTGGAAGATGTTGGAGACGATGATCCATTTGGCATCAAGCGCCGCGATTGCGCCGGGATCTAGCGTGAGAACGGCATCGCGATAATAGGCCGAATAGAGCGAATCCTCCCAATACCAGCCCACAGGAATCAGGATTCGGCTGAGCGTGGCCATCTTCATCCATTCGGGAAAGTTCTTCATCTTGGGCACCTGGTCGGGGGGAACGACCACGATGGCGCGATCGCGACCCTTGGTGAGCAAAAAGAGAAAATCGCCGGTGCTTACCGCAAGCTTTTCGAAGGCCTGGCGCTTGATCTTGTCTTCCTGCACCCCGGGGCCGTCGGACAGCGATCCATTGGTGCTGGCGATGGCGGTAACCTTCGCGATGGTGTTGGGCATCAGACCGACAATGCCCAGACCGATCGGATTGATCAGACTGCATGCCGCCAGCGCGCCGCCGAGGATGCGCCGGCGGGTGCCCGCTTGCATCAAAAGGTCGCCGGCCAACCAGCCGAGGAACAGCGCCGCGAAACTATAGGAGGCGGTGAAGAATCGCAGCAAGTCGGTCGAGCGGTACCCCCAATCCAGGAAGATGGGGGGAATGGCGCAGGCAGCGGCCAGCCAGGCCAGCAGAAGCACCGCGGGATCGCGCCGTCGCCGGCTCAGCCAGATGCCGAAGGGGATGCCGATCAGCAGCACCGGCAGAGCTTCCATGAGAAACTCGGTGCCCAAGATGGGGATGTATGAGCTGTCGCTAGAGCCGGTGGACTCCCAGGAGGGCACCCGGCCGAAGTGGGCGAAATTCAACCGCAGAGGCACCAGGTCGGGAACCGACCAGGTTGGACGATAAATGTGGATTTCGGGCGCACCGGCGGCCGGGACCCTGAATTTTGCCGCATACTGTCGGGCAAGCGAAACTTGCTCAACATTATCGTAATGCATCCAAAAATAGCCGAATGCCCCCGAAAGGTAGGTATTGTTGAAAATTCCCCAAAAAATAGCCACGACCGCGGGGAGAAGAGCGAGAGCGAGGTTGATCCGCTTGGCCAAGGCGGATGTCGTCCGCCGACGCCAAAGGATGAGCAGCAGGATGAGGGTGAGGCCGCCCAATGCCGGAAGAAAGTACCACTCGGCCACCAAGGTGAGCGACCCCAGCAGCAACCCGAGCGTCGTGGCGATGAGCCACGAGGGCCGCATGTACATATGTCGAACCAGCAGAGTAATCGTCAGGACTAACGGAACCCCGAGCAGGTGCGAAGGAGTAAAAACCAGCTGAAGCAGGCTTTGAATGGAGTGGCTGTTAAACACCTGCAGCGCGCCATCAACTCCCGGAAAGCGCCCGCTCAGAAACAAAAGAAAGCGGAGATTGCCTCCCGCGACCAGGAACGTTGCCCCGAGCAACGCCGACCAATAGTTGCGGGCGAGCCGCGCCAGCAGGGCGAACGCGAGCAGGAAGGCGCAAGGGGCCAGGATGGCGATATTGAGCGCAAACCCCGTCTGGACCGGGCGATCGAGCAGATAGGACCAGCACGCGGCGAGAATGTCGGGGCCGTGATGATAGAAGAGGGGCCCGTCCAAGGCAAACATGTGGCTGAGGGGAAACTTCTCCGTGGTCTGGATTTGCACGGCTGCCGGATAATGGCCCCACCAGGCATCGTTGAGGTAACCGCCAAAGGCCGGCACTCCGTAATAAAAACCCACGCCGACTGCCGCCAACGCCAGTAGCAGCAGCTTCCACCCTCGGTCCACACACCCGGGCAAGCGCGGCCGCCGAGCTCGGCGGGGCAGGGCGAGCATCGCCACGACGGCCAAGGCAAAAAGAAACTTGTAGGTCGACCACACCGCCACGCCCATTTCGGCAAAATAGCGGAACTCGTTCATCGTAGCCATGACGGCGGCGAGGCCGATCAGCACCGAGCCCGGCAGCAGCGCCAACCAATTTGCCTCGCGAAAGACCTGCCTCAGCACGACCCAGCCAAAAAGCGGCGGGACGCCGAAAACGATGGCACAGTGCACCCCGAAGATGAGGCTGCTCATGGAGGAAAGAGCCCATGAACGGGTGAGATCGTCATCGGGAGGCGGCGGTCTCCGGCGGGGGCGAATCCCATTGCACCACGCACGGATTGACGTAGGTCACGCAGCCGATGCCGTCGGGCGCGGGGAATGGGTGATAGTGGCGCACCGTGCCAAACGGCAGCGGATCAAACCGGGTGTAGAAGACCCCGATATCGCCGGTCAGATAAAGACTGAGATCGAGCTGCCGGCTGTTGGATATCTTCACAGCCGTTAGCGGCGGCCCCAGAGCGGTGCGCAATCGAGCCTTATATCCGGTCCGAATCCAGAAATTTCCGGTGTAGCCGACCAAGACCAGCGCGAACATCCCCCACGCGAAGCCGCGGAGCAGCCGTGGATGAAGCGGGACGGCGCGGGGCCGCTCGGTCACCGCCGAGGCCATGGCGGCAAACAGCAGGATTTCGTAGCTCATCATCACCCGCGCTCCGCCGGCCAGGCCAAGGGCGGCGTGCAAGGCCAGAGCGGCGCAAAATGCGACGATCAGCATGGCCGTCAACCGGCGGCCGGTCACCACGGCATTGGAGGCCAGTGCCACGAGCAAAACCGTAAACCAAATCATGCGGGGCTCCGTATCGATGTAGATCGTTGCCACTGCCGCCGTGACAGCTGCCGCTGCCGTCAGCCATTTCGCCCAACGCCAGGCCGGCCGGGAGGCGGACCATGGCTCCTCGGTTCGGCCAGCCAGCCAGCCCAGCAAGGCCAGGGCGCCCAACATCAGCAGGAACGCATAATTCACCATGAGATTGGCGGTCTGGTTGATAACCGAGCCGCAATTGGCGAGAAAGACCTTCCGGCCCCCTGCGCTGAAAAGAAAATGGAGATAGCGCGCGTGAACCTGGGCGGCCGATGGGGCTTCCTGCAGGTAGAGGCGGTGAGTCGGCATCGACCAGTTATGAGCCGGATCTGTGTAAAAGCTGTAAAACACGATCGCACTCTGATCCTGGATGCCATTTCGCTTTTGGATTATGGAATCGAGGACGAAAGGCGCAGAAAAGCTGACCGCCATCAGCGCGAGCGCCAGCCATGCCCGCTTGCGAATCCGAGCGGGAGCGAGGAGCGCAAGGACGGCCGCTCCCGAGGCGAGTTGCGGGCCGCGCACGCATCCGCCGATTCCCAGCAGCAGAAATCCGGCAATCGTCGCAGCCTGGGAATGCCGCCCGCCGCTTTCGCCCAGTGCGATAAGCAGAATGCCCACCAAACACAGGGCCATGGGCCAGAAATCAACCATCAGCGTTGACGGATTGAGCGGGCTGACCAACTCGCCAAAGAAGATGACGAAAGTCCCGACGATTCCGACCCACGCGGTTCGGTCCGGCCAGTCGGACACGGCGAAAAGGCCCCCGCAGGCGGCAAAAAACAGAAGAATCCATACAGCCGGGACCGAGGCCACCGAACTCGTGGCGGAGATGATCGTGCTGTAAAACAATCCGATGGTTGGCCGATAGAGATAGTTGAGCGGCACGCCGTGCAGATAATAGCTCAAGGAACTGTCGAGCCAGGGACCCAGGGCATCGGAGTAGGGGGCTTCGGCGCTGCCCGCGCCGCCAGCGTTGATGGCGGCCACGGACTGATGGAAGGTTCCATAGAAAAGGATGCCAAGGCGGCACGCGCCGGCCAACGCGGCGATGAGGACGACAATCCGGGCACCGCGGCGGAGGACTTCCCAAAAGCGGTTTTTCGCGGGCGGCATTTAGGCAGTGGGGGTCCGGACGGATTTAAGGCTGGCGACCAGAGCGATCGCGAGGCTAGCGATCATGGTCGAGGCGCAGATCAGTGAAAAAACCGCCAAAGTGCGGAGCGCGTCATCGTAGCGGCCCTCGGTGACGGTGACGAGAGCGAGAGTGAGCACCTGGACGAAAAGAACGCCCGCTGATCCGAGGCAGAGCCAAGCCAACACCGCCAGCTCGCGACGGACTTGGAGCCGGGGCCAAAGCAAAACGGCACTGGCACCGGCCACGCCGGCCAGAGAAATGGGCATGAACCAGACGTGGATCAGCCGCACCAAGGCATCCAGCCAGGGTGGCGGCCAAAAGACGACGGGAGGATTGACGGGTCGATCCATCGCCTTTGCGGCGGCTTCCAGCAGGGCGCGGGGGGCGGGCGCCGCGCTTTGGGCAAGGACCCGGAGCAGCGAGGCAGAGGCGGGAAAATACAGCGTGACGGCCTGTGCGAATTCCCGAAAGGCACCATCGTCCTGGGGGCCGGCATAATAGTAGTGAAGCAAGAACCAAACCTCCTTAAAATAGGCTTTGGGTTGATGCAAGAGGATGGCAAAATAATAGTGGAGGCAAAATCGTTTGTATCCTTCTGGATCGTTGTGAAAGGCAATGACCAAATCCCCATCGGGATTGTCGGGAACGTACAGCAGGGCGTTGGCATTGAAGGTCAATGTGTTCCAGTGGCTGACATAGCGGCCGACAATCTCCTTTTCAATTTTTGGGATGATTTTGCGAAGCAACTCCGCATGATCGGGCGGCATGGGAGCCGCCAAATCGCGGCGAAATTCGTTAACAGCCAGATCCGCATGCATCCAGAGTAGAACCTTAGCAGTGAAGGAATCATTCCAACCATCGTGCGGAACGAGGCGAAACTGAATCAATCCAAGGCCGGCATAAACAGTCACGAAGGCGGCAAATACCGGCCACGCCACGCCCACCCATTGGCGGATTGATTCCCGGCGATTGATCACCGCCAAGACCGCGATAGCCAGGACCATGATTGCTGCCGCGCCCCACCGAGGGTTGCCGTAGTACATGAACACTCCGAATCCGGCGGTGCAGCAGGCTATCCGCATCCGCTTGGCCGGCAATGGGGAAGCCCAAAGCAGGCACAATAGGGCACCCAAGCAACATTGGAGAAAGGCGTTGAAGGATTCGAGCAACACCTGCTGTTCATAGGCCACATAGGGAGCGGAAAGCGCCAGCAACAAAGGCAGCGCAAGACCGATGGCTTCGTGCGCGGCGCGTGCTAAGCGCGAAGACCAAATCCTTGCTCCCAATGAAACCCAGGCGAGCAGCAACAAGGCCGGTCCCAATAAGCCGAGCAAATGTTGGGCAATGGCGATGCTGCGCCAATCGTGAGTTACCTGCAGCAGTATCCGGCAAAACATCGGATAGACGAACATGCGGGGCCCGATGTCATAGTGGCCCCCGTTAATCGAAGGGCCGAGGTAAATAAACGAGTCGGGTGCAATCAGCGGCCATCCTGGCGCCGCGAAGCGTACGATCGCTCCTTTGAGGAAAATCCAACCCGCAGCCAGCAGCCAGCATATCCGCCACATGCGCCATTTCCAATCGCTGCTGGTGGAGGAGGTTTTCACAATGGGCTTAACCGGCCGAACCATCGAGGCTTGGGAGGGATTCTTGACGGGGAGTGCGCACGGCGGAGATCGGCCTTTTCTTTATCGTTCGCACCAGCGCACTGCCGAGTTCGAAAGCCATGCTTCCAGCCATTAGGATACTACACACCAGGGAAAAGACGGCCAGGGTACGCAAGGCATCGGAATAGCGGCCCTCAGTGATGGTCACCATGGCTAAAGTGAGCACTTGAGCGAAGAGTATCGAGATTGATGCGAGACAAACCCGGGCGAACGCGGCCAAACCCTCGCGATCCCCCTTCCGCGACCACCACAAACCCGTCAAGCCGCAGATTACTCCGCCGAAAGTCGCCGGTACGAACCAAGACCGGGCCTGCTCCACCACGGCGGATAGCCAGGCGGGAGGGTAGTACACGGCCGGCGGAGCAACGCTGGCGGTCATTGCCTTGGCCGCCTTCTCCAGCCGGGCGCGATCGGACGGCAGTGCGGATTCAGCGAGTTCCCGGGCGATCGGGGCTGAGCTGACCAAAAGCGCCGTGGCGGGTGTGATAATTTCCCTAAATGCTCCATCTCGCATCGGGGGGGTAACATAGTACCAGCGCAGCATGCGGGATACTTTGCTGAAATAAGCCGCGGGTTGATGCCAAATTATGGAAAAATAATAATGGAGGCAAAATCGTTCGTACCCTTCCGGATCACTGCGAAAGGCGGCTATCACGTCGGCTGCGGGATTGTCGGGATTGTACAACAGCGCATTTGCATTGAACGTGAGCGTATGCCAATGGCTGACGTCATACCCGACAATCTCCTTTTCGATCTTGGGGATAATCTTGCGTAACAGCGCCGCATGGGGGGGAGGGGTGGGCGCTGCCAGATCGCGGCGGAACTCATTTAGCGCCAAATCGGCGTGCATCCAGAGCAGGTGCTCGGCGGTAAAAGTGCTTTCCCAGGGGTCAGGGTGAACGATGTGAGATTGCAGCAAGCCAAACCCCAAATAAGTGGCAACGGCGGCAGCAATCACAGGCCAGCCGTTGCGAAACCGCCGGCCTGTCACGGCAGCGGCAGCAGCCAGGATCACGACGAGTGGGGCGGCTGCGCCCCAACGCGGATTGGCGTAGTACATGAAAACTCCCAAGCCCGCCGTGCTGCAGGCCAGCAGCGCACGCCGAGGAGACGGCTGTGGCAACCACAGCCAGCACAGCAGCGCCGCCAGGCCGCACTGCAGAAGCGTATTCGGCGCCTCCAGCAAGACCTCTTGCTCGTAGGCGACATAGACGCCGGAGGGCACCAGCAACAAGACCATTGCCAGTCCGGCGATCTCATGGGCGGCGCGAGCGACCCAGGAGGTCCAGATCTGCTTTCCAAGCGACATCCAAGCCGTGAGCAATATCGCGGGTCCGATCAATCCGAGGAGATGCTGGATGACGACGATTCCGCGCCAATCGTGAGCGAAGTGCACTGCCGTCCGGCAAAACATCGGGTAGAGAAACATGCGCGGCCCAATACCATAAACACCCCCGTTGACCGTCGGAATAAGGTAGATGTAGGAATCCGGCACGATCACCGGCCACTGGGGCAGCGTGAAACGAACCCAGGTTCCTTGAGCGAAGATCGCGACCGCCGCCAGCAGCCACCCTATCCGCCACAATCGCCACACCATTGGCGGGAGATCGGGTTTCGGCATCATGGTTGACCGAAATAGCCTCCGGAATTCCAATAAAAATGGTAATAAAGGTGCTGCATGAAGCCGAAGGCGTCGGCGTTGCTTAGCACCGCGCAGATTAGGAGAGGGAGGCCGACGCTCAACCCTGCCAGCCATCTTCGATCGCGATCGAGCCAAAACTGCGCAAAAACGCTGAGGCCAAGAGCGGCCAGCAAAACGACACCGGGATACGATGGATAGTTAAAGCGTGGCATGCCAGCGAGGTAAAGGGAGGGAGCTTCTCCCATGTAAAGCACGACGGAAGTGACGAACGACGGCAGCAGAAGCAGCAGGGCAACCGCTCTCAGCCGGGGTGCGCGGCCGAAGAAGAGGCCCACCAAAGCAAGTAGGCAGGGCACAAAGAAGTTCACTTGCGTCAGCTGCGCGCAATAGTTGCTGATCGCACTGCTGAGCAACGGAAATATCAATGCGGATTTGGGATGCTGGATGAGGCTTACGAGGTGCCCGATGGCCAGTCCGATATACTGGTCATTGCTGTGTTCCGGCACGAATTTAAAAGCCGTGAAAATGAGGAGGAAAAAACCGGCGTAGATCGACCATCCGATTCCAACGGCGACAATGGCGCGCCAAACGGATGTTCGCGCAATGAGAGCATAGAGGACAAAAAAAAGCGCCCAGGCAAAGCTGTCGTACGTGAGCATCGTCAATCCTAGAAATATTCCCGCGGTGCAGATAGGCGCGAAACTTTGCAAACGCGTGGCGTTAGCCAAGCGGTGATAGAGAAGGATGAGCATCGCAATCATCGCATAATTCGCGACGTAACTCATAGGTTGTGCCCCATACATGATGAAACCAGGGCCGCACGCGGTAAGGGCGGCAGCGCTGGCTGCAATGGTGCCGGATCCCGTAAAGTCGCGCGCCAAGAGAAAAACGGACATAATCGCTGCCAACCAAAACAGAAGATTGAGGACTAGGAACGAGTGATAGGCACCGATGAAGTAGCTAAGATGCGCGCTGATATAGTATGGGAATGCGCGGCGCACAAATAGCACAGTTGTCTCGGGGCTGTAACCCAGGTATAGCTCTTCCAATCTGCTAAAATATCCAAAGTCAGCGTTTACGACCCCTCTGCCATCGGGCAGCATTTTCCAAGCGTAGACGTAATGCGCCGCGTCCGGTTGCTCGAAATGGGAAATGTAAGTATTGGGCGACCGATTGGATAGGTGCAACCAGGTTTCGACCGTTATGAAAGCAAAGAGCAATAAAAAGAAGCGGTACGGCAGAGGACCCACGAATGTGGCTCGCCGTGACTTAAATGCACTTTGCCTCAGAAATATTGATCCCAATATGGCAATGATCAGCAATATTAGTAGCAACGTGTCAGTAGCATTCCAGGGGGCAAACCGGTGCCCATGCCCAAGCCATTCGGGAACGAAGTTTTTTTCCACCCCATAGGAGGAGGGACGATTCTTCAGATAAAAAAAACGTTCGAGGCCCAGCCAGCGATAAGGCAAATTCAGCAAGACGGTGGCAATGGCCAGGACGGGCCAGCACAACCTTCGTTCAGAATAGCCAAATGCTAGCGCTCCCGTGTAGGCACCGACGAGAATCAGCGTGAAAAAGTAGGCCGAAAGCGTCCAACACCGAAACGCCAGCGCGGGATTGGGCGGCCAGTCATAGCGGCCATGGGCTAGCAATAGGCCCATAGTCAAAAGTCCCAAGAGCTTTGCCCAAGGCGGCAACGAACTCAGCCGAAAAAAGAAATGAGTCATTTGCGATAAAACGCTCCAAATCAACTAAAAGTTCCGCCCGTGCTGAAATAGAAGTGAAAATAAAGACGCTGCATTAGACCGAAGGCATCAATATTTGCCAGCACGGCACAGGCAAGGAAAGGCAGCGCCAATAGACAGGCGGCGGACCGCGGATGATGGCGATGAGCGAAGTATTCCGCGGTGCGTCCGATGGCCAGGGCAGCGAGGAGGACGACGGCGGGGTACGATGCGTAATTGAAGCGGGAGTAGGATGCCAAGAAAGACTCGCCGAAGTAGAGAACTCCGAAGGCTGCGGCCGACGGGAGAAAAAGCAGCAGCGCGATCGCCCGGATCAAGAAACCTGAGCGAGTGAAGCAGAAGCCCAAAACAGCCAATAGCGCCGGAACGTAAAAATTCACCTGCAGCACCTGGGACCAATAATTGCCGAAGTAGCTGCCGAGCATGACGCGAATCTTCGCGGAAGCAGGATGACGCAGCAGATCGAGCGTGTGCCGCGCGGCCTCGCCCATGTACTGGTCGTTTTGATGATCGGCCGGCGGGAGGCTGAAGATGTGGAAAATCAGCAGGAGGTATCCCACATAGATCGCAGCGCCGATGAGCACACTGGCGCCCGCGCGGAGCACGGATGCGCGCATGAGCAGTGGGTAGCCAAGGAAGAACAGCGCCCAGGCAAAATTGTCATAAGTAAGAAAAGTGATCCCGATCAGGATTCCGGCCGCCGTCACGGTAGCAACGGAAGCGAAGCGATCCGCCTGCAAAAGGCGGTGATATAAAAAGACTGCCAAAGCGAGAATCGCAAACCCGGGAAGGTAGGCCATGGGTTGGGCGGCATACATGATAAAACCCGGTCCGCAGGCGACGAAGCCGGCGGCGCTGACTGCCACGGCCGCGGACCCGGTGAGATCCCTGGCAAAATGAAACATCGCCGCGGCCGCGGCGAACCAAAACAGCAAATTCAGAATCAAAAAAGCATGATAGCCTCCGATGAAATAACTCAAATGAGAGCTCAGATAGAAGGAAAAGGGGCGGCGCACGAGCAGCATGTGCGGCCCGGCTCCGTGTCCTTGGAACAGATCCTCCAGTTCGAGAAAATATCCGGCGTCGGCATTCACCGCTCCCCGGCCATCGGGCAGCAGATTGTAGGCATAGACATAGTGGTTCGCTTCCGGCTGTTCGTAATGGCTGATGTAGGTATACGGCGAACGATTGGAAAGATGGAGCCACATTTCCGCGGTCATAAACCCAAGCAGCAGGCAGAAAAATCCACGGCCGCTTAGTCCCCAGAGTAAATCGGCATCACGCCTCGCCAGGGTACCGCGTCGCGCTAGCCACCATCCCAGCGCAGCCAAGCCCAGCAAACCGAGCAGCAGGGCATCGGTGCCGTTCCACGGGATGCGCGGATTTCCGTGCAGCAACCATTCGGGCGCGAAGGTCTTCTCGAACCCGTAACCGCCAGCGTGGTTTTCCAGATAGAACCAGGAACCGAGCCCAAGCCAGCGATAGGGCAAGTTAAGGACCAGGGCAGCGCTTGTCAGCAATGGCCAGAAGCGACCCCGCCCAGCTAATCCGAGAGCCTGTGCGGCCAAAGTGGCGCCGGCCAAAAGCAGAAGGAAAAAATAGCCCGAAAGAACCCAGGCGCGGACGGCATACCCAGGATGGGCGAGCCAATCATAGCGCCCTAGGGCAAGCAGTAGGCCGGCCGCCGTAATGCCAGAGAACTTTGCCCAATTCGGCCATGAGCCCAGGTGAGAAATGATTTGTCTGGTTTGCGACAACTATAGACCTCGATTAAGTGAAGAAACTCGCGGGCGCTTCGCAGGTTAGGGTGCGCCCAAAAATACATGAGGGCGAACCATTCACGGTCTCCAAGCGTAAATGTCTGTGAACCAATAACGACGGCGACCGAGAGCGAGGAAATCAAGCGAAGACGGTGCAGCGCCTTGAAGTCTGACTTCAAAAAGGAAACCTCGCTCTGTCAGAGCTTCAAAAAGCTCCTTGGGAGAGCTTCCCGCGCGAAACAGGCCGTAGGGCCAGAGTTCGAGATAAAGTTGAAGATGGGGATTGGCGGCGAGGGTACGCGTCATGCCGCGCAATGCGTGGACCTCCCATCCCTGTATATCCATTTTGATGAAATCGACCGTGGCCCCGTTGAGAAACTCATCCAGGGTCGTCACGGGGATCATAACGCCGGACCCGTCGCTGGATTCGGGAGGAGCCAGCTGGTTGTCGCCCGAGTTGAGACCGCCGCTTTTGAGTTCAGCCTGACCGGAACTCTCCCCCAAAGCGATGCAATGAGGTTGAATTTGCTGCCGGCCATTGGCCCGCGCATTGCCCACCAAAGCCGTGAAAAGCCGCGGATCCGGCTCGAATGCGATTACGCGGCCGTCCGGGCCGACACACTGGGCAAAGAGATGGCTGTAGGCACCTAGGTTCGCGCCGGCATCGACGACCTGCATGCCCGGTTTCAGGTGCGCTTTCAGAAACGTGGCTTCGGCGCCACGGCGACCCAGCCATCGCCATCTCCAAAGATAGACCAGGCGATCCAGTGAGGTGGCGCGAAGCCGGTCGGGGCCCGCCCTGACCCGCCAATGCCAGCAACGGGCTCGGTTGAAACGGATTAGGGCGGAAAAAAGCATTCGGAACGAATGGGATATTAGCGGGAACTGCTCGGGTGAGGCAATGTTTGGCGACGCAAAGGAACGAGGCGTAACCGTGCCAGAGTGTAAAGCCAGGTGATAGGATCGCGCAGGAAACGAACTTTTTTGCCTTCCTCAAAAGAACGGGAACGGTAATTGACCGGTATTTCGATGGGACGATAACCGCGTTTGATCAGCAGGATCAGCAATTCCCAATCGAAATCGAATCGATTGCACTGAAACCGCAGTCCGTTGACGCAATCACGACGAAACACCTTATACATCGTAAAAGGGTCTTTCAGCCTTACCAAAAAACATAGATTGATCATCCAAGTAAACGCCCAGTGGGCAAAATTCATTACGATGCTGGCTCCATAGGCGCTGCGGAACTGACGCATTTTCCAGAAGGCCCCACCATGGCGAGCTCCGAGCACGAAGGGGTGGCGACCGCTCAAAATCGGTTCCAGAAGGGCATCGTAGTCGTCGAAGTCGTATTCGAGGTCGGCATCCTGAATCATCACGATGTCGCCCCGGGCCGCCGCGAGTCCGACTCGGGTCGCGGCGCCCTTTCCGCGCGGGCGCTCTTCCAAAATAACGGTGAAGCCTGGACGGCTCTCATAAGCGCGCACTACCTCGCGCGAGCCGTCAGTGGAATTGCTTTCGACAATAATCACCTCTTTGTCGGCGCCATGCAGCTGCTTGGCGTGAAGTTTGCCCAGCAGCTCCGCGATTGTGGCGTTTTCGTTGTAAACCGGCACGACAATCGAGACCAGTGGGCGGGAGCGGAATTCTCCCTTTCGGGCGATACTGAGTAATCCGCTCCCGGCCAAGTTCACCCGGCGGCGGCGGATGGGCGCGGGTGTGAGGCGGGTGGCGATGGTCACCAGAGGAGTCCAGATCGGCACCGGATACTTCGAAAAATGCGCCCCGACGTAGTCGAGCGAGACATACTTGCGTCCATGAGTCGTAAGCAGGCTTTCAAAGCCCACCTGCGAGAACAGAGCCTCCAAGGTCTGACGGCTGAAATACGAGAGGTGCTCCAGCTTGAACTCCATCCAATGGCTGCCCATCAGCCGCGCGCTCCACGAGTCCCGCGTGGGGGTGGCCGCTACGAGCAGGCCGCCGGGCCGCAGCTTCTCGAATAGGATGGAGAGAGTGCGGCGTGGATCGCGCACGTGCTCGATGACGTCAACCAGGACGACGACGTCGAATCCCCCGGCGGGCAGCGGCTGATCTGCCAGCTCGCCGATCAAAACGCGGCCGCCCTGAAGTTTCGCCTGGGCTCGCGCCGCGGCATGTGGAGAGTACTCCACACCCGTGACGCCGAAGCCGCGGCGCTCGGCTTCGAGCAACAGATGGCCATCGCCGCAGCCCACTTCGAGCAGCGTCATCTGCGTGGGACGAGTGGGAAGCCATGGGGCAATCGAATCGAGATAGCTCGTGGCGGTGACGGCCTTTAAATCACTGGCCCGGCTCGGAAAAGAGGGATCATCCGTGCTGAAAACGGAGTAATCCTCGGTATAAATCTGGGCGAGCACCTCGTCAGCCGGCTGCGGATTCATGAACATGAAGCCGCATTCATCGCAGCGTACGACCCGGGCCTGCCCGACCGCGAAGGCGTAATAGATGCGGCGGCTCCGACAGAGCGGGCAAGCCGAAACTGGCTTGAGGAAGCTGACGGGAAAATCTTCGGCGGCTGGGCGGTCCATAAATCGCAGTGTGAGAGGGCTGTTTAGACAAATTTAAGCTTGCGCGCGGCAAAAAGCACCATGCGCAGCAGGAGCCACCCATGGCGCCAGCGCTGGATATTGGTCGTGCCGTAGGTCCGCTCGCGGTACCGGATGGGCACGTCGGCGATCTTGAGATTGAGTTTGGCGGCCCCAAAGAGAAGGTCGAAATCGCCAAAGGGATCGAAATCACCGAAATAGCCGCGGTTGGCGACGATCTTCTCGTAATGAGCCCGGCGCAGGACCTTGGTGCCGCAGAGGGTGTCCTTCACGGGCTGTCCGAGCAGCGAAGTAAAAATCAGCCCGAAAATCTTATTGGCGCAAAGATTGAGAAACTGCATCGCCTTTTCATCCATGGGATAGACCAGACGGACGCCGTTGGCGAATTCGGCGTGACCGCTGGCGATCACCTCGTAAAACTTGGGGAGCTCCTCCGGCGGCATCGTGAGATCCGCATCCAGGATCATCAAAATCTCCCCGCGGGCGGCGGCGAAACCCATCCGCACCGCATCGCCCTTGCCGCGGCCCGGCTGCTGCAGGGTCTTGATCCTGCATTTCGGATAGGCGCGGGCGACCCGCTGAATCTCCGCCCACGTGTTGTCGCGCGAATTTCCCTCCACGAATATGAGCTCAACTCCGGCACCCATGCCGGGTGTGCGTTGCACCGCCGCCTCGATATTTCCAGCCTCATTCCGGGCGGGGATGACAATCGAGACCGCAAGCGGCTGCTGCTGACGGGCGCGGACCGGGCGCGCCACGCAGAATACGGTCAGGCAAAACCAGCGGAAGACCGGGGCCAGCCAGCGGTTGGCCAGCCGCTCAAGGCCGAGGAGCGGCACGGGCACGAGTATGCGCGGCTGAACCTGCAGCGATTCCCAATTCGCCAGATTCAGGAGATTGACGACATCCAAGATGCCGAGCCAACTGCTTTGGGGATCCTTGTTTTTCAGTCTGAGCCAGCGGCCCAGCGAAAGCCAAGGGCGCCACAGCGCGGATGGAAAATTTATGATAAGCCGGGTGTCCGGCCCTGCCACGACATGGAGCTTCTCCAGAAGCTGCTGAACGTCCGCCGCAAAGTTGAGGGTCTCGGAAATGACAATGTAGTCGAATGTCTCAGTGAGATTGAGCGATTCGCCGGCCTGAACGTGAAACTCGGCATCGGGAATCCGCTCGCGCGCCGCGGCAATCTGATGGGCCGAGAGGTCGATACCAACCCTGCGGCGGGCGTGGATCAGCGCAAGCAGGGCGCCGGATCCGCAGCCAATTTCGAGGACGGAGGCCTCGGGCGAAATAAGCAGGTTGTAGTAGTGCGCCAGGATCGCCCGGTATTTTCGGGAACCCCAGCCGGGTTGTGCCGGCGCCGCGTCATAAAACATGCGGACTCGCTCCAGGAGCTGGCGGGTAAATCCGGTGACGGCGGCGGCCATTCAGGAGCCTTTCTTTTCCAGTATCACGAGGAGGCGCGCGGCTGACGCCCGCGGCCAGCGAGCGGCCGCCCGGTCGAGCTTGCGCAGGAGTCGGGTGAGAACGGCTCCGCCGATCTGCGGGCCCGAGAAGCCGCCCGTGGCAAAGTATTCGAACGAGGAAATGGGCGCCACCTCCCGCAGCTTCCAGTCACGGAGCTTGTCCCGATCCTCGCCCCACCAGAAGATCCGCGAGGCGGATCCCTGGGAGGTGTAGTAGTCGGCGTCCTTGGCCGAAAATCCGATCGGCGCCTCCCAAACGATGGGATCCCGGAGGCGAAGCGATTCATGGTGGAAAAAGCGATAGACCAATCTGCCGACCCAGCTCGCCGCGGGGTCGAGAATTATCAGCCGTCCGCCGGGCGTCAGCACGCGATGGAACTCCCGCAAAGCGGTTCCCGGATACCGCAGGTGGTGCCAGACGTCGAAGAGGATGAGATGAGACACCTGGCCGTCGGCAAACGTCAGGGCGTAGGCGTTTTCCCGGCGGTCCAGCCAGGGATTGGGAAACAGATCGGTCGTGAGACACTGGGGAATCACTTCCTTGATCTGGCCCATGCCCGAGCCGAGCTCGACGATGTGCCCCGCAATGCCCGGATCGATCCGCAAGGCGATCTGACGCTGAAAATCCCGGTAGATCTGCTGAAGCACGGGCTTGCGCTCCCAGACCGCGCGGTTGCGCTGAATCTCGAAATTGTGCTGCTCCACCGGAGAACCAGCGTCCGATTTCATTGGTGGTAGTAGCCCCGATACCAGTCGATGAAACGCCGGATGCCGACTTCGATCGGCGTCGAGGGGGCAAACCCGACATCGCGGGCCAGGTCTTCGACATCGGCAAACGACATGGGCACGTCGCCCGCCTGGAGGGGCAGGAGACGCTGGACGGCCTTTTTCCCCAGGCACTCCTCGATGATCGCTATAAAGCGGCCGAGTTCCACGGGGGCGTGGTTTCCGATGTTGTAGAGGCGATAGGGCGCCGGGCTCGTGGCCGCATCGGGAAAGTCCCCGCGCCATTTCGCATTGGGCTGCGCCGGCCGGGGAATCAGGCGAACGACGCCTTCGACGATGTCGTCCACGTAGGTGAAGTCCCGCTTCATCCGGCCTTCGTTGTAAACATCGATGGGCTTTCCCTCCAGTATCGCCTTGGTGAAAAGGAAGAGAGCCATGTCGGGACGGCCCCAGGGGCCGTAGACCGTGAAAAAGCGCAAGCCCGTGGTCGGGAGGCCGTAAAGATGGCTGTAACTATGCGCCATGAGCTCGTTCGCCTTCTTCGTTGCCGCGTAGAGGCTGATGGGATGGTCGACGTTGTGGTGCACCGAGAACGGCATCGCGGTGTTCAGGCCATAGACCGAGCTTGAGGATGCGAACACGAGGTGCTTCACGCCGTGGTGGCGGCATCCCTCCAGAATGTGAAGAAATCCCGTGATATTGCTGTCGATGTAGGCCCGCGGATTCACGAGCGAATAGCGCACCCCGGCCTGGGCCGCCAGATTTACGACATATTCCGGCTTATGCCGGGCAAAAATGTCGGCGATGGCCGACTGGTCCGCGAGATCGGCCCTGTGAAAAGTGAACGTGGTGTGTTCACTCAGGAGTCGCAAGCGGGCCTCCTTCAGACCGACATCGTAGTAGTCGCTCAGATTGTCGAGCCCGTGCACGACGTGGCCGTCGCGAAGGAGTCGCTGCGCGACGTGGAAGCCGACAAATCCGGCGGCGCCGGTTACTAGGATCATGGAGGGGTGGGGCGCCTTGCTTAAAGGCGCCAATAGGCGAGGGGTGGAGGAAAATCGGCGGGCTCCAGGGCGGACTTTACGTCGATAAAAACACCGTTCGGCTTCAGGCGCGCGCCAAAGCTTGCCGGGCCGGCGGCAAGATAGTCGCGGTGCGGCACCGCCAGGATGAGGCCGTCAAGCCCCCGGAAGTCGTCCAGCGGGGTGATGGCGAGCCCATATTCATGCATCGCCTCCGCCGCGTCGCCGAGCGGGTCGTGGACCTTCGTTTCCACGCCGAATTTGGCGAGCTCGTGGAAGATATCCGGTATCCGGCTGTTTCGGAGATCGGGAACGTTTTCCTTGAACGTGAGGCCCAGGATCCCGACACGCGCGCCCTTGACCGGCAGCGCCTGGTCCACGAGGAGCTTGATGGCCTTCTGCGCGATGAAGGCGCCCATGCTGTCGTTTATGCGGCGGCCGGCGAGGATGACCTCGGGGTGAAGCCCCAGCTGCTCGGCCTTGGCGGTCAGGTAATAGGGGTCGACGCCGATGCAATGGCCTCCGACCAAGCCGGGCGAAAAGGGCAGGAAGTTCCATTTGGTTCCCGCGGCCCGGAGGACTTCCTTGGTCGCGATCCCCAGCCGGTCGCAGATCAGGGCGAGCTCATTCATGAGCGCGATGTTCAGGTCCCGCTGGGTGTTCTCAATCACCTTGGCAGCCTCGGCGACCCTGATGCTCTCCGCGCGATGAATGCCTGCGGCGACAATGGATCCGTAGGCGGCCGCCACCCTCTCAAGGGTCGCCGGCGAATCGCCCGAGACCACTTTCACAATGCGGGTGAACGTATGCTCCCGGTCGCCCGGGTTGATCCGTTCGGGCGAATAGCCGAGAAAGAAATCGACACCGGCCTTCATGCCGGAGGCCTTTGCGATGATCGGACCGCAGATCTCCTCGGTAACCCCCGGATAGACGGTTGATTCGAAGACGACGACAGCTCCGCGCCGAATGGCCCGGCCGACGGTCTCGGAAGCCGATATGAGGGGCTTGAGATCCGGGCGCTTGTGCTGGTCGATGGGCGTCGGAACCGTGACGATGAAAAATGTCCTATCATTCAGCGCGGCCGTATCTTCAGTGAATTTCAGCTTTGATCCCAGGATCTCCCGGCTGGAAAACTGGGCTGTTACGTCGCGCCCGGCGCGAAGCCCGGAAATCTTCCGTCCATCGATGTCAAAGCCGACCGCATCGCCGAATTTTTCGGCAAAGGCCATCGCCACGGGCAGACCCACGTAGCCTAATCCGATGATCGCGAACCTTTCGCTCATGAAGGCCGCAATGCTGGCCTGACAGGCCGCAGAAGCTCAAGATAACTCTGAGCGGCCCCCAGCCACGAAAATTCGGTTTCCACGCGCCTGCGTCCGGCGCGGCCAAGGCTCCGGCCCCAGGCACGGTCCGCCTCGATCCGCATCAGCGCCTCACCCAGCTGCCCGGGACGATCGAGGGGAAAGAGCACGCCCGTATGCCCCGGGACGACAACGGCGCGGTTGCCCGGCACGTCGCTTGCGATGACCGGCAGCCCGCTGGCCATCGCCTCGAGCACGACGTTGGAAAGGCCTTCGTAATGGGCTGGATTTATGAGGACGTCCGCCGAGCGATAGAGATCGGGGACCGCCTCCTTCGCCTGCCATCCCAGCCAACGCACGTGGGATGCCAGTCCCAGATCCGAGGCCAGCGACTCGAGCTCGGGCCGCTCCGCCCCGTCGCCAGCCACCTGCAGCTCAACCCGGTTTCGCGTGCCGTCCGGGAGCGCCGCGATCTGGCGGAGGACCAGCGAAAGGTTCTTTTCTGGGTGCAGGCGCCCGATGAAGAGGAGCCGCAACGGCTCCGTTCCGGGCCGCAACTCGCAGTCCGGCGCAGGATGAAAGGCTTCGCAGTCGACGCCGGTCGGAATGATGCGAACCGGAACCGGATCGGCGGAGCGGCTGGTCGCGGCGAGCCCCTCGGAGTTTGCGACGACCGCCGCGGCATTGCGGAGGACGGTGCGCCGCCACGAACGGGTCAGCCTGTGCATGCGATCCAGTCCCGGCACATGGCCGGGCACGTCGCCTCCCCGCAGGGAGATGACATAGGGCACCTTGTCGCGGCGAAGCAGCCGCAGCGCGGCCGGACCGCAGGGAATCGTGAAAAACGCGACCGTCCCGTCGAAGCCGTTCTCCCGCTGCAGGCGCACGGCGCCGCCGCGGCTCCTCCAGATGAACGATATCATCTCCGGCAGGCTCGCCCGATCTGCATGGGCCCGCTCGATGGGCAGGCGGTGTATGCGCAGGCCGTCTTCATCGGTCGTCCCCGCCTTCCCGCGCAGGCCCGAAGTGAGCACGTGAATTTCGTGCCCGAGCCGGAGGAACACGCGCCCCAGGCACTGGGTGGCATTTGCCGCGCCCCCGCCGACCGGCGGGTACTCATAGTTGATCAGGAGGATCTTCACCGGGCTGTGCCGCCGAAACTCCAGCATGGAAACGCGGCCGCGGTCTTGGTATCCTGTGACATGCGGGTTCAGGCCGCCGGACGGGCGGCCCACGATTGCAGGAGCCAGGTGTTCCAAAGGAATGCGCGTTCGTCGGCGCGGCCGTCACGATGGGCGGCAAGCCTCGACAGAACGAAGGCGCGGTTCAGGCCGGGAAAGGGCTCGCCTGCGGCAAGATCCAGCTGGCCGTCCTTGAACCAGGCTCCGATGGGGACTCCGAATCCCTTCTTCTTTCTGTGGAGAACATCGGGCGGAAGGACGGGTTCGAGCGCCTTCTTCAGAATGTACTTGGTCTGGCCATTCCGGAATTTCCAGGCCGACGGTATCCGCCGCGCAAAATCCACAAAATTGATGTCGAGGAACGGAGCCCTCGCCTCGAGTCCGTGCATCATGGTGGCGCGGTCCACCTTTACCAGGATATCGTCCTGAAGGTACAGCTGTGTGAAGAATTGGAGGGCTCGGCTGACGGGATCGCGCTGCGAGCAAGCCTCCCATGCCGCTATTGCCTCTGAGAAAATGTCCTCCAGGTCCACCGGCTCGTTGAAAAGATCCGCGAGTTCGCGGGTGTCGAGCGATGACATCCAGACGGGCAGCCATAGCTTGGGGGGATAGCTGAGCCCACGGAGCGTGCGCTTGAGCCTGAAATCAAAACTCATGCTGCGATGCGAGACTGGCAGGCGAGCCGCGACCAGACGGATCGCCTGATGCACCGGGCGCGGCATGAACTTTTGGTAGAGCTCCGCTTGGTGCAGCACCCGGAAAGGGTCATAGCCGGCAAACAACTCGTCGCCGGCGTCGCCGCCCAGCGCGACTTTGACATGCCGCCGGGTGAATTCGCTCAGCAGATAGCAGGGCAGGAGGGAACTGTCGCCCATCGGTTCGTCTAGTTTGGCCGCGATGGCGGGCAAAAGCGCATGGGCTTTCGCGATGGAGAGGGTTTCCAGATAATGGTCGGTCTGAAACAGCCTGGCGACGCGGGAGGCGTAAACGGATTCGTCGAAACTCGCTTCCTCGAAGCCGATGCTAAAGGTTTTCAACTGTCCGGCCGGCACGTGCCGCGAGGCGAACGCTGTCACGGCCGACGAGTCGATGCCGCCACTCAAGAAAATTCCCACGGGAACGTCGGCCACCAGCCGGCATTTCACGGCCGCATCCAGGCGCTCGCGCAATTCTTCGCTCCAGGCATTTTCCGCCTTGGCCACGGCGGCGGAGGACGCGCCGGGGCTTGGCGCGTCAGCGAACGGCTCCAGCACAAAGTCCCAGTATTTTTCCACCCGCAGCGCCAGCGAATCGAGATCGAGCCAGAACGAATGGCCTCCCGGAAGCTTGTGCACGTCCTCCAGGATCGTATGTGGCGCAGGGATGTAACCGTAACCAAAATATTTTTTCAGCGCGCGGGTGGAGACACCGGAGCGCACGGCCGGGTGAAGCCGCAGGGACGAGAGCTCTGAGGCGAAGACAAACGCGCCATTTTGCGACGTATAAAAGAGGGGCTTTTTACCAAAGCGATCGCGGCTGCCAAAAAGACGGCGGGCAGCTCGATCGTAAATGACGAAGGCCCACATGCCATTGAGACGTCGTGGCAGGTCGGAGCCCCATTCGCGGAAACCGTGAAGCAGCACTTCGGTGTCGGAGTGATCCGTAACGAAGCGATGCCCGCGCGAGACGAGCATGGCGCGCAACTCTGCGAAATTGTAGATTTCGCCGTTGAAGACGATGATGAGGCTGCCGTCGGCCGTGACCATCGGCTGGTGTCCGCCACCGAGATCGAGAATGGAAAGGCGCCGATGCCCGAGATAGACGCCGCGCGCGGGGTCGGTCCAATAGCCGGCGTCGTCCGGACCGCGGTGCGCCAGCGCGTCGGTCATGCGCTGCAGATCGGCGGTGGAGCCGTGGCCTACGAAGCCGTCAATTCCGCACATGTTTGGATGGATGCCCCAAGGGCTTGACAATTGCTAGTTCTTTAAGTCTCTGAAGATAGACAAATTGCGTACAATTCGAAACGGAAAGAAGTCAGCATGACTCCCGATCGGCTCGGAAACATGGTGTCCGGGCGTGGCAGTTGGCTTCAGGCCGAGGACCAACCGAAACGCGGTATCAAGCTTCTCCTTATCTGTGCTCTTTTGGCGATCATTTTCGGGGTCTTTTGGTTTTATGCCGTGCCCGACACCGACTGGGAGATGCTGAGCACCAAACATTATTGGTCTGCGGAGAAGTGGTATTATGGCGGGTTCGCCTGGCAAATAAGCGAGACTCCAACTGGGTACCGGACGCTCCAAAAAGAGGGCTTATGCGATTATTTTAATCTCTACCCTCTTCAGGAGACCGGCCCGGTCGGAAAATCCCGGTATCAAATACAGGGATATCCAAGCACGGAGCGCCTAGGCGTGCCCTTTCTTCTTTATTTGTTGTCACATCTGATTGGAGCAGCGATCAGCGTCTGGTCCGGCTTTTGGCTGGTGAGCGTCCTGCTTTGGCTTTTGACCATCTTTTTGGCCTATCGCATCGCGAGGTTGTTTTATGGCGATTGCTACGCGCCCTGGTTTTCAGCGCTGCTGGTGGCTGCCTATCCGGCGCTGACGCTAACCTTTAACGGCATCAAACTCCAGCCGCTGGGAACTACCTACCTGCTGCTGGGCATTTATATCTTCGAGCGCCATTTGAGCAGCGCCAAAGTACCACTCAAGCTCATCGGCCTGACCGTCTTGGCCTTTTGGGGAATGTTTGCCAATGGCGGCTGGTTCTTCCTAGCCGCCTTCATCTTTTCGCGGGCCTGGTGGCTACACCGCGCGAGCCGATGGGGCACGTTGACCTGCCTGATTGCCGCAGTTGTCCTCGCCCGAATGTGGCTCGCTGGTCTGGCCAAAGCCTATCATCTTCCTTCCGTGGAAGAGCAACTCGGCTTCAGCTTTCATCGGATGTCGGCCGAAAGCGGCCGGTGGCTCAACGCCTGGTGGTCGCACCGCGACATCGATCAGCTGAAATTCGCCAACTTCCGCGGAGCCACATTCTTTACGGGCTTTTTGCCCCTGATCGGCAAGAGCTTCCTCATTGTGCACGCCCCGCTGCTATTTTTGGCCTTACTTGGCGTTTGGGTAGAAATCCGGTCCCGGCTTTTCATTTTCCTTGTTATCCCGATGCTCTTGGCCGGACACAGCGGCCATATCATGGGATCCTATATATATCACTATGGATATATGTCATTCCCGGCGGGAATGATGACGATCTTTGCCGCATCGGGGACCTTGAATTGGCTGATTAGCAGAAAAACTTTTCTGCCGCGGATCGTGGCCCTAGCTGCCTGCTTATTCATCGGCTACACATTTACTGACATCAAAAAGCAGGTGGGGCTATATTATGGCGGAAATCCCGACAGTTATCAGCGGAAGCTTTATATATATTACGGCAATGAAGCGAGCCATCTCAGCTATTAGCCGCCCATCAAGAGATTCTGGCTTTCGCGGATACCGGTGGCTGGCGCCAGTGCTCGCAGTCATGGCGCTGGGGGCGATTTATGGCGCTGGCGTCAATAAGAACGCGCTGTACTTGAGCCTTTTAGGATCGCTGGCCGTCCTTTTCTCGCTGATCTTGAATAGTTGGTGGTCCGTCGTTCTTGAACTTGGAGTATGCGTCTATCTGGCGGCAGTACCGGCAAAGTTTGCGGAGGCCCGATTCCTTGACCCGATGCCGCACGGGCCGTCCGATAGCCCCTGGTATAGCATGCTCGAACCGGGGGAAAAGTGGAACTATGACTTTACGCTACAAGACCTCGCGAAGTATCGGGGAAGGGCACACTTGACCGGATATTTGCGTATCGATGGTGTGCAACTTTCAGATCTGGAAGTCGCCGTTCATGGAAAGGCATTGTCGGATATTTCACCCCCGAAAATAATATATAATCATGAATACCTAGCCGTCCCGATCAATGAAGAGGACGCGCCTGGGCTGCAGATTTCACTGCAGGCAAAACCGGGGACGAAGGTGAAGATCTTCTGCGGCCCGGAGGCTTACGAACACGAGATGTATAGTGATGCTGTTTGGCTGGAATTTGCGAATGCAAGAGAGAGCGTCCTCTATCATGCCAAGCGGGTGATGAATCCTACGACAAATCCGTAGCTGGCTGGGAGCGAGGCGCGGTCAAGTGCGGCCAACGGGCGGTCCACAGCAAAGGACACAACGCCACTGACAAATAATAGATAAACTGAGTCGGATAGCTGTAGCGATCCATGGATTCTTCGACTAGACAGGTCACTCCGCTGGCTCCGAGAACGATCAGAGCCAGCACGCAAAGGAAAAAGGCGCCAAAATGATTGCCTCGGTATCGAAGCAGCTGAAAAAGGCTGATAAAAAGCACGATAAAATATCCCCACACCCAGAGCCGCCGTTGAAAGAATTGCTGATGCCAAAACTCCCAATCCACGTGCATTCGTTGGAAGAATGTTGACGACAGGATCAACTGGGCGTGATCGGCAGAGTTAAGCCTTTGGATCGTCGCAGGCAGGCGGGCGGAGGAATATTCCTTGGCGATAACGGGATCGTAGCCGCGATCGGCGCTCGCGAAATGTTGAGCGGCCCGAGCCGCAATTATCGAATAGAAATCAAACTTATAGCTAATCCCGTCGAAGAAATTTATCAGGTTGGCCAAGATAAACTTCAAATATAAAGCGGGATGGCGGCGAATCGCCAGCAAGCAGACCCGCCGAAGCACGGCCCGATTTGTCAGATAATCTCCGGCGCCAAAACGGGTGCCAAGCGCCCATCCCTCATGGTGGGTCATGACATTATACGATTGCGAAAACACCTCATATAGCCGGTCTGGGTTCCAGGAACCCTGAATGGTCGCGAGGTCGGCCGCGGTGATACCGGCGTCCTGATAGGATGCCGGCAGGTCTTGCAGTGCGCGATTTGCCTCAGGAGGAAGGCTGGGGTCTGGCGTCCAATATAGGATGGTGGCGCCGACTAGGTTGGCTTCGCCGAACGGACTGATGACGAACGCCTTGATAGTCGCATAATTGTAGGCGCTAAGCAGAGTCAGGATGGCGGGAAAGGGCAGGGTAAAGGCCAAAACAGCCGACTTCCCAAAACGGCGCCATAGCAGAATGCCCGTCACCAGGGCATAAATGACGATAAAATATATCCCGGCGGGCCGAATCAGAATGGCGAGCGCCATGGCGGCCGAAGCCAAGAAAAAGTGCCGGGGACGGTTTTCAGCAAATGCCAAAAGCAGAAACGCGACCGCAAATAGAATGCTACTGGTGTAGAAGCTGTCGCTCAAGGCGACAGTGTCGTAAATCAAGACTTGGGAGCTGCCGAGAAAGGCGCACATCGCCACCGTGGCGGGCAGAATCAGGGAGCGGGACAGGCGGGAAACGGAATAAACCACACAGAGAGCGCCAGCCAGAGAGAGGAGGCATTGGACAAAAACTACCGCAATCCAACGATTGGCGATCGCTGTCACCAGCCAGAGCAACAGGGGATAGCCCGGCGTACGGATGATGAAGTGCGGCCAGGTCCCGTTGCGCATCGCCTCGGTCAGGCTGGTATAACTGGCGGTATCGGGCGAGAGGCCGACCATCGGATAGGAGACAAAAAAGGCCGTGCGCGTAATTACGAAAACTCCGAAAAGCAGCAGGGCGGTAAGAATAAACGGCGGCTGAGCGAGCCAGCGGACCATCAGATTCCCCTTCTGCATGTCCGCATTCACTTCTGGCTTGCCCCGGTGGCGAACGGCGAAGCAGACGGTGGTGATAGATGCCAGGAGGGTGAAGGCGTAGAGTGCGAATGCCGTCACCGTGTTCACCATCCACGGATAGTAAATCTGATAGCGATGCCCATTGCTGCGGGGATCGCTGTTGTCCGAAGCCGAGAAATAGACATACGCGTGCCAAAAGGAATAGCGGCCGCGGCCGATCTGGCGGATATCATCATGGGCGGCATTGGCAGGTCCCGCGAGGGGTCGGCCGTCCTCCCAAACCTGGGCCAAGGATGGAACCCGATGGGAACTCAATTCTGCCCGATGCGTAGGCGCGACAGAAGCGAAGCCCGATTCCCGGCGAACATCCGTCAATTCCGCGACCGACCAGTGCGGAATAAAGATTGCCGCCCGATCCAGGCGGACCACGCACGCGAGCGCCGCCAAAACCACGGTGAAAATCGCCGAGCCGCGAAAAACCTTTGCGCGGTGAGTTAGCAACAAAGTCGCCATACAGGAGCTCCGGAGATGTCGCCCATCATTCCGACGTGCGAGTGCCGTCGGGTGTCTTCAGCATCGTCCAGAGCAGCGGGAGCAGTGCTACCGACAGGTAATAAATAAACTGGGTCGGGTAACTATAGCGATCGCATGCGGTCTCGACGAGGCAAACGACGGCGGCGCTACCCAGCGCCATCAGGGTTAGCACGGTTAGGATAAATGCTCCCAAATGGCGGCCGCGAGAGCGCACCAATTTCATCAAACTTAGGACGAGCACCAAAAAATATGCCCAGATCCAAACTATTTGCTCAAATACCCGTTGGTGCCAGGCCTGCAGCGCCAGTTGGATCCGATGTAAAACAGGCAGGGACAAGGTGACATTGGCGGCGGCTCCGGATCCGGCGACAGCCATGCCAACCGGGGGCGTGGCACTGCGGTATTCCTTGGCGTAGTTGATATCATATTCGCGATTATGACCGCTCGCGTAATTCTGCTTGGCTCTCAGGACGAGGACCGCGTCAAAATCAAACTTAAGGTCGATCGCCTCAAAAAACATGAGCATGTTCACCAAAACGAACTTCGCATATAAGTTGGGGTGCCTCCTGATCGCGACGAGACAGCACCGGCGGATGTAGGCCCTGGTTGCAAGATAATCTCCATGATGGAAACGGGTTCCATACCCCCATTGCTCATTATGGACCAATGGATTATAGGAATTCAAATATATGTTATAAAGCAACGCCGGGTCCCAGGAATCATGAACTATTTTCAGATCCCTCTTTGGGATATTTTCTCTCCGATAGGATTCGGGAAGATCCTTCAGCGCCTCGTTGACGAAGTCCGGCAGGCTGGGGTCAGCCTCCCAGTACAAGATCGTGGCCCCGACGAGGTTCTCTTCTCCATATGGACTAAGGGTAAAATTTCCGAGAGTCACACGGTTATAGGCGCAGAGCGCCAGAAGGACAGCGGGCAGCGGAGTCAGGAAGCTCAGGAGCGCACGGGCGGGATATCGATTCCAGGCGATAAACGCCAGTGTCAGGAGATAGATTACCAGTAGAAAGGCTCCCGAGGGGCGAACGAGGATGCTTGCTGCCATAGCAGCCGAAGCCGAAGCGAAAGCGAATGGACTTTTGCGGACCAGGGCAAAAATTAGGCCTGCCATGGAGACAATGAGGACGCTCGCGTAGAGGCTCTCGCTGATTGCTCCCGTGTCGTAGACCAATGCCTGCCCCCCGCCAAGAAAGCCGCACAGAGCCAGGGCGGCTGGCAGAGTAAGGGCCTTGCGCGAACGATTGACGGCATAGATCAGTAACAGGGCCGCGCCGAGGGCGATCAAGCATTGGACCAGTATGACGATTAGCCAGCGATCCGCGAAGCCCGTCACCAACCAGATCAGGAGGGGATAACCGGGCGTCCTAATAGTGAAGTGAGGCCATACTCCCTGCCTGATAGCGTCTACTAGGCGGACGTAACTGGGACTGTCCGAGGCTATTCCCACGACAGGATAGTACAAGAAGAAGGGGAGATGGGTAAAGAGCACGACGGCGGTGAGAAGCAGGGCGGAGAAGTGAAAAGAGCACGCCGTCTTTTCCGCCTTGGAAATAACGAATTGCACCGCAGGAAGATGCTGGTTCCCAACAGCAAACCAAAAAGCTCTGGCGCAGCAAAGCACGGTGCTGGCATAAAGTACGAAGGCTACGATCCAATTTACCGACCAGGGGTAGTGGATTTCGTATCGCCGGCCATTGGTGCGCGGATCGCTGTTGTCCGAAGCGGCGAAATAAGCGGCTCCGTGCCAGAAAGAGTAGCGTCCCCGGCCGATGTTGCGAATGTCGTCGTGCAGGGCGTTTGCGGGACCCGGTAGCGGCCGGCCGTCTTCCCATACCTCTGCCAGGGAAGCCCCGTCGTGCGAACTCAGCTCAGCGTGATAAGTCGGCGCCCGATCGGCAAATCCAGTGTCAGCCTTAAGACCGGCCAATGGCGTGGTGCGCCAACCGGGAAAGAAGATCAGTCCCCGGTTTAGGCAAACGGCACTCGAAAGGACGAGCAGGGTGACCGAGAGCGTTGCTAGAACAGCAAAGGTCTTCTCCGGCTGCTCGCGTGAGGATTTTATCATTCCAAATTTTCGCCACGGTGGGTCGTCGAGATTGACGAGTCACGCTTTTTCCATTCGCGTGAGCCCAAGCGACCAAACGCATGTCTTCCCATGAATCGACCGAACGGGATACCGGTGGTGAAAGCCATGGCGTCACGTTTATTGTGCCCTGTTTCAACGAACAGCCGCAAGTTTTGGCGCAGACGGTGAGCCGGCTCCGCGAGACCGCGCTGGCCAGTCAATGGCGGCATGAAATTATCGTCGTTGACGATGCCTCGACCAATGGGACCTATCCAGGGGCAGCACTGGGAGGGGCTCGACTGGTGGAGCACAAGGTCAATCGCGGGTATGGTGCGGCGTTGTCGACGGGGCTACGCCACGCCAAGTTCCCATGGATCGGCATCATTGATGCGGATGGCACCTATCCAGTGGAGCGGTTTGCCGAGATGCTTGGCCTTACCGGCGACTATCGGATGATTGTGGGCGCGCGTCGCTGGTCCGACATCGACCGTTGGCGGCGCATTCCGAAGCGTCTTCTTACCTGGCTCGCCAGCTTCTTGGCCGATCGCCGCATACCCGACCTTAACTCTGGAATGCGGATATTTCATCGGGAGATTTACGACGACTACCGACGCATCTATCCGGATCGCTTTTCGTTCAGCTCAACACTGACCATGGTGGGGTTAACCAGTGGATTTGAGGTATGTTTTCTTAGCATCGATTACTTTGAGCGAACCGGAAGATCGAGCATTCATCCGCTTAAAGATCCGGTCCGCTTCGGCTATCAACTTTTACGGTTGTCGCTGTATTTCCGGCCGCTGCGCTTTTTTGTGCCGCTGAGCGGATTGGTCGGCGCGCTGGCGATCCTGCGAGCGCTCCGCGATCTGGTCGTCACGAATCATTTTGGAGGCCTCACGCTAGTGTTGTTTTTTATGGCCTTTCAGGTGTTTTTTTTCGGTCTGATCGCGGAGATTATCAATAAAAAGTGAAAGCGGCGATCCATTCCACTGAGCTGCCGATCACCATGAGCTCGGCGATGGCTTCGGTCACACGCTACCACGACTACCTTTGGTCATTTGTGCAGCCATGGCTTGGGCGACGCGTGATGGAAATAGGCGTCGGCTTTGGACAATACACGCGCAAAATGCTGGCAGAACAGCGCCAAGTGCTTGGTTGCGATCTTGATCTTGGACATCTGCAGGAATTGCGGACTTCGGTCTCCTCACCGCTGCTCGAGATCCAACGTCTCAACCTCGAAGCGCCCGAAGCGGCTCGATCGGCTACAGTCGCATTTTCGCCGGACACTATCATTTTGCTCAACGTTTTGGAGCACATAAATCTGCACCAAGAGGCAATTGCCTTTCTCCGTGAAATCGCCGCTCCGGGCTGCCGAATCGTTCTTATTGTGCCGGCGTTTTCAATGCTGCATAATGGCCTGGATCGCGAGGCTGGTCACTATCGACGCTACTCCCGCGGCACTTTGGATGGGGTGCTAAGCGCTGCCGGTTGGAGGACCGAGATCGTACGTTACATCAATCTCCCGGGTGTCGCTGGCTGGATATTGGCCGGTTGGTTGGGCCGCCTCAGTCGGGCCGAAACCGAACTTAACGCCGCGTCAACGAACTGGCTGCTGCGCCTCTATGACCGACGTTTTGCCGGTCTGGCGCGGCTGACTGATCCCCTGACGGCGAAAGTGTTCGGCTTGAGCCTCGTGGCGGTGGCGCAAAAGCTGGGTTAACCTTCCTGGGAAGGGGCGCCGACATTATCGCGGGAAGCCACCAAATAGGTGCGCTTACCCTGCGATTCGTGGTAAGTGCGTATGCTCAGCTCCGCGAGCAAACCCAGCAGGAAACAGATCACTCCCATGAAAAACATGGTAACGGCGATCAGCGGAAGCGGCGTCTGGATGAACGATTTCGAACCCAGGACTTTGTAAGCAACCGCCGCGACGGTGGCTATGAGACTTACAGTCCAGCTCGCGAGCCCGCAGAACCCAAAGATGTAGATCGGCTTCTGGGCGTAACCGTGCAGGAAGAGCACGACCCCGAGGTCGAAAACCACCTTTATGACGCGTTCCAGGCCGTAGTTCGAGACGCCGTGAACCCGCGCGTGGTGACGCACGGGAACTTCGGCAATGCGGGCGCCGTTCCAGTGGGCATAAACGGGAATGAACCGGTGCATTTCGCCATAGAGGTGGATGCCTTGAAGCACCTCGCGGCGATAGGCCTTCAGGGAGCATCCATAGTCGTGAAGCTTTACGCCTGTCGTCCGCGAAATCAAACCGTTGGCAACCCGGCTGAGAAAATTCCGCTTGATCGGAGAATCCTGGCGGTCGACCCGCCATCCCGAGACGAGATCGTAACCCTCGTCCAGCTTTGAAAGCAATGTTCCGATATCCGCCGGATCGTTCTGCAGGTCGCCGTCCATTGTCACAATGATGTTGCCTCTCGCATGGTCGAAACCGGCGGTCATCGCCGCCGTCTGGCCGCTGTTGCGGCGGAAGTGCACCGCCTTGAAGCGACGGTCGCGCGCGATCAGCTCCGTGATCCTTTTTCCGGTGTCGTCCGTGCTGCCGTCATTGACAAAGATGACCTCGTGTTCGCGCCCCAGGGCATCGAGCGCGGCGGCGAGCTTTTCCCCAAGGAGAGCGACGCTTTGCGCCTCGTTGAAGATGGGGATGACGACCGAAATCATGGCGGGGAGCCTCCATTCCATGGACCCGCCACCCCAGAGCAAATGGAAACTGCTCGTCCCGGAGGCTTGTCCTCGACAAGCCGGGAAGGCGGAATTTAATGTGCCTTGGATATGACCCCTGAGCAGGCGCCATGGAACTGACAATCTTGATGCCCTGCCTGAATGAGGCCAGGACGCTGGAAACCTGCATTCGAAAGGCTCAAAGCTTCCTCGCCGGTTCGGGGGTGTCGGGCGAAGTGGTGATCGCGGACAACGGTTCGACCGATGGTTCGCAGGCGATCGCCAGGAATTGCGGAGCCCGCGTAGTCGAGGTGCCGGTTCGCGGCTACGGGGCGGCATTGGCGGAGGGATCCAGGCAGGCCTGCGGAAAATTTATCATCATGGGCGATTCGGATGACAGCTATGACTTTGTCCACCTGATGCCGTTTGTGCAGGGTTTGAGGGCGGGCAACGATCTTGTGATGGGCAATCGCTTCCTCGGGGGGATCAACGCCGGAGCGATGCCCTGGAAGAATCGCTGGCTTGGCAATCCGATCCTTTCGGCACTCGGAAAGCTGCTGTTTCGCGCGCCCGTGGGCGATTTTCACTGCGGACTTCGCGGGTACCGGGCCGACGCGTTCCGCCGAATGGACCTGAGGACAACGGGAATGGAATTTGCATCGGAGATGGTGATGAAGGCGACCCTCCTGAACATGCGCGTGGCGGAGGTGCCAACGACGCTCAGCCCGGACGGTCGCGGCCGCGCACCGCATCTGCGCCCGTGGCGGGACGGCTGGCGGCACCTGAGGTTCATGCTCCTCTACAGCCCCCGCTGGCTGTTCCTTTACCCAGGGGCCGCAATCATGCTCCTCGGCGCGGTGCTGACGGTCGCGCTTCTCTTCGGCCGCATCTGGATCGGCTCCGTGAGCCTCGACGTTCATACGATGCTCTACGGATCGGCGATGATCATGATCGGCTTTCAATCGGTCATGTTTTCCCTCTATTCAAAGGTCTTTGCCGTCGCCGAGGGATTGCTTCCATCGGACACGCGTGTCTCATGGCTGCATAGAAACTTTACGATGGAATCGGGGCTCGTTGCGGGCTCCCTCCTGTTCCTCCTCGGATCCGTTGGCAGCGTTTACGCCGTGATTTATTGGGGGAAGCATTCGTTCGGCGAAATCAACCCCGAGTCGCTTCTGCGCATCGTCGTGCCGTCCGTGCTTGCGATGACCCTGGGCGCGCAAGTCGCGCTTTCCGGCTTCTTCCTCAGCCTGCTCATGATGAGGCGGCGGGACTGACGCCGCCGACCGGATGAACTTTATAGTCGGATCCGGCCCGGCAGGAGTGGCCGCCGCAATGGCGCTGGTGCGCCGCGGGCTCCAGGTCACCCTCCTGGACGGTGGCGGAGAACTTGAGCCTGAGCGGCGCCTGGCCGTGGACAACCTGCGCGCGATGGATTCTTCGCGCTGGCGCGGTGATGCCGTAAGCTTCCTGAGGCACGCCACGGTCCCCGACCGGAAAGGCATCGGCACCAAGCATAACTTCGGATCCGACTATCCCTTTCGCGACGCCGACCGCCTCCTGGGGATTGAAAAGAAGGGCTGCGACACCACGGCTTCACTGGGTGTCGGCGGATTCAGCGCCGTCTGGGGCGCAACCGTCCTTCCCTATCTGACCTCTGACACCGCCGACTGGCCTTTTCCGATCGCTGATCTGGCGCCGCATTACCGGGAAGTGCTTTCGTTTGTCGATCTTTCTGCCGTAGAGGACGATCTGGCCGCGGCATTTCCCCTTCACACCCACCGCCGTGATGCGCTGAGAATGAGCGGGCAGGCCGCCGCGCTGCTCCGCGACATGCAGGCGCGGCGCGAGCCGCTCCGGGCGGAGGGAATCTCGTTCGGAACGGCGCGCGTCGCCGTTCGGGCGGCGACGCGCGGGGGGAAGCCGGGATGCGTCTATTGCGGGCTGTGCATGTACGGCTGTCCCAACGGGCTGATTTATTCGGCAGCGGCGACGCTCGAGATTCTTGAGGCCAATCCGCTGTTTCGACGCGTTCCCGGAGTCATCGTCGATTGCCTTAGGGAGACCCCGACGCAGGAGGTCGAGATCACCGGGCGGCAGCGGGAAGGAGGAGCTTCCGTTGCGTTCAGGGCCTCGCGGGTGTATCTCGCGGCAGGGGCAATCTCCAGCACGCGCATCCTCCTGCGCTCGCTTGGCGCCTATGGCCGCCCCGTGACGCTGAAGGATAGCCAGTATTTTCTCTTTCCCCTGCTGCGGTACGCCGGGCAGCCGGGAGTTCGCGGCGAGGCCCTGCACACGTTGTCCCAAGTCTTTCTTGAGATATGCGATCCCGCGATCAGCGAGCACACGGTCCACATCCAGGTCTACACCTACAACGACCTGTATGCGGGCGCGCTGCGGAAGTCCTTCGGAAGGGCTGCGCGGCTGGCCGAGCCCGCAATGGGCCCTTTGCTCAGCCGGCTGCTGATCATGCAGGGATATCTGCATTCGAACCATTCGCCGACGATCGCGATGACACTTGAGCGCCGGCCCTCCGGAATCGATGCGCTTGCGCTTGAAGGTTTTTCGAACCGGGCGGCTGGAACGGATGCGATGCTGCGCCGGGTCGTGCGAAAGATTTCCCGCAACGGTTTCCGGTTGAAGGCGCTGCCCCTTGGGTTTCTGCTGCACAAGACGGCCCCTGGGCGCGGCTATCACAGCGGAGGCACGTTTCCCATGCGCCGGAGCCCGGGGGAATTTGAAAGCGACGTGCTCGGCCGGCCTAGGGGGTTTGAACGGGTGCATGTGGTAGACGCCACGGTCTTTCCTTCGATTCCAGCCACGACGATCACATTTTCCATGATGGCCAACGCACACCGGATCGCAACGCAGGCTCCCGATGGATAATGTCGCGGTCACCGGTTCGGCGGGTTATGTCGGGTCCCTCCTTGTCAGGTGCCTGCGCAATGTCGGCGCCCGGGTGATCGAGCTCCGCCGAATGGCGGACCCCGGCGAACCCGGCGTCCGGCGATTCCGCCTGGAGGAGGATCCCGCGCCCGCGATCTTCTCCGGCTTAGATGCCCTGGTGCACTGCGCCTATGACTTCAAGGCCTGGGGATGGGACGAGATTCGGGAGGTCAACGTCGAGGGCACACGCAGGCTCTTTTCGGCCGCGTCCCGCTCCGGAGTCAGGCGCTTCGTCCTGATTTCCACGATCAGCGCCTTCCCCGGCTGCAACTCTCTGTACGGGCGGGCCAAGCTTGAAATGGAGGCGATTGCGGCGGAGTACGGCGCGGTGATCATAAGGCCCGGCTTGGTATTTGGACAACGGCCGGGAGGGATGGTTGGTTCCCTGATGAAGCTCGTCTCGCTTCCGGGCCTTGTGCCGCTCGTGGGCGATGGCCGGTGTCTCCTTTGCCTGGCGCATGAGGACGACCTTTGCCGGCTCGTGGTGCGGGCCGTGGCACAGCCGGCAGTACTCGGGGCAACGCCGATTGTGGCGGCGCACGACCGCCCCTACACGCTGCGGGAAATCATGTCCGCCCTCGGAAAAGCCCGGGGGAAGCGGCTCCATTTCCTGCCCATGCCCTCAGCTTTGATCGATTTCGGACTTCGCATCGTTGAAGGTATGGGATTTCGTCCCCGGCTTCGCCGCGACAGCCTCCGCAGCCTTCTCAATCAGGATCCCGCGCCGAACTTTGCACCCCTCAAGAACCTTGGCCTGGACTTCCGCCCGTTTCCGTAAGCACTTTCCGGGTTCAATCGGATTCCGTGGCAAAAATCGGTTGCTCCCCCAGTGGCATAGGTGTGTCTTGGAACGAGATGGCTCCGATCATCGGTCTGTTATGCCTGTTTCCGGTGCTCACGCTCGCCGCCCAATGGAGGAACGGCGCCAAGCCGTGTGAAGCCCTGCGGGTGCTGCTGCTTTTTGCGCTGGGTCTCGGCGCCGCATCGCCTTTTCTGACTGAGCGCGGCATCGGGACCGGCGATGCGTCAAACTACTCAAATTCAACGGCCGACAGCGTGACGCAGATGCGGGCGGGCGTCCTTCCCGTCTATGTGGGCCAGAGCGATTACGCGTTCAATGGGAGGGTGCACCCGCTCCGCACGGCTCCCTATTTTACCTATGTCATCGGTCTGCTCGATCTTCTTGTCCGGCATCGGCTTACTTTCTGGGGGCTCCAAAATCTGCTCATGGCGGCTAGCCTGGTCGGCGCCGCATTCAGCGCCTATCTCTGCCTTCGCAAGCTCGATACGATCGGGCCCTGGACGGCCCTCCTGTTGGCGGGCACCTTTTTGCTCGCGCCGGGACTGATGGCTGCGGCGTACGACCAGGATCTTTACATGACGGTGAATGCAGCTCCCTTCCTGCCGATTGTCATGCTGGGCCTCGTTCGCACCTTTGATCGTCGCACGCCTGGCAACGTCTCCGCGCTGGCGATCGGGCTCGCGGCCTGCTGGCTTGCTCATCCTCCCGTTGCCGCCTGGATCAGTCTCGGCTGCGGAATCGCTCTGATCATCGGCTTTTTCGTCCATCCGCCGCGCTGGACCGATCTGGTGGTCGTTCCAGCCGGCATCCTCCTGATAGGCGTCCTGAGCGCCTATGGATATGTCTCATCGACCACGATCGATCCGCGCCTGATTTCGCCCCGCTACGACCGGGCCCCGCCGGAAGTCGTCAGCAAGGTCATGCTGATGACCCACCGGTTCTGGGCCGCTTCGCTTATGCCGGTGAGCGAGTCGGGCGGATCGCTGGGAGATTTTCAGCTCGGTTATGCGCTCTGGCTCCTCCTGATTTTGGCAGTGTGCATGACCCTCCGGCGGCGAAATGTCGCGGCTGCCTGGGCCCTTGGAGTGATTCTTTTCGCATATTTTTCGGCGACGACCCCGATTCCCTGGCTTCATCAAAGGCTTTGGGAATACCTCCCGATGCCTGTCGTCACCATGACGAACATGTGGCCGATGCAGCGGATCTATCTCCTCATCTCCATCGCCGTGATCTTCATGGCAGCCCTTGTTTTCCCGCGACTCCGGCGGCCGTGGCCGCGGCTGGCCAGATGGACCGTGCCTGCCCTGGTCACGGCGTGCGCGGCGTGGACCGGCTGGGAGGCGTGGCATTTTATCAGCCACGGCTTCAGCGTCAGGTATTCGGCGGAGAGGACGGCCGCGGCACACCGGCTTGAGAATGTGGATATCACCGTCGATGCGTACGCATTCCTCGGCTATCCCAGCTGGTTTTCGCCGGGGACGATGGACCCTGAGCAGAGCCTTCACCTTTTGAGCCCTGCGGACCTGAGCGTGATTGCATCAAACGCATCGGCTGGGCGCGTTCACCCGCCAGTTGCCGCCGGCACCCTGCGGGTCGTTCGGGGTCAAGGCCAGCAGATCAGATACTTGGAGCCCAGGCTTACGATCGAACCGGGGAAAAAATATGCGCTGCACCTTCGATTCCTGGCTCCGAAATTCGATGGTTCGCTCTCGCTTTCCGGCGAAACGCTGGCGCGCAACTACATATTGCCCAGCTATCTGGGGGCGAAGGGGTTCGGCATGGAGCCGGGCAATAATCCCGAGATAACGCTCTTTACCACCTCGCCCAGGCCCGAACACGTTCAGATGACCGTGAACATCGCGGCGGTGGGCGGAGCGCCTTGGACCGATTTTGCGGACTTCACGCTTGAGGAGATCGACCGCTCTGTGCTGCCGCTGCAACTTGTCCGACTGATTCCGTTTCTCGAGTGCACTTTCGACGCGCCTCAGGCCTGCTGGTTTGAGAGCCCCCGGATGTTCATCCAGGGATACGCCGCAAGCGTCGATGGCCGGCCGGCACAGGCCACCGGCTCCCTGGAAAGCATGGTCATGGTCGCGGTCCCGGCGGGAAAGCACACGGTGCGGCTGTGGTATGCCGGATCCCCGCTTTTGCGGCGCACATTCTTTCTCGCTTTCTGGGGATGGACTGCCGTGCTTGCCATTCTCCTTGTTGTGGCAATTTTCCCGTAGCCGTGGCTTCCGCTTGGCGCAGCTTCCGGTGCTCTTGAAAATGAGCCTCCGCGCATCCGAAAGCGCCGGCCTCGGAATCATCGCAGCGGTCGCGTTCCTGCTCGTTGTCCACAATTACGGCATCTCCATCCTGCCCTCGGAACGCTGGACGATGGAGCCGGGAAAGATCCAGCTTCTGGAACCGGGTGCTTTTGCGTACGCCTACGATTTTGACCGGAGCGAGCCGGACATTCCCTATACGCTCAATTGGCGGAGCCGTGTGCGCCTGACCGAGGATGGCAGACCGCTCTACGACCATCGGATGATCATGGCGGAAGTCCTGAGCGCGGGCGCGGGGCGCTGGAGTTATCAGCCGGGCCGGCTCATTTTTTCGACGAGCGACAATACGGACCCCCGAACGAACGGCCGGATCTACAAGGTGGCGGCGCCGATTCTCTATGGGGAGACGATTGGGCTGCTTTCGACGCTCGCGCTTCTGCTTTCCGTCTTCGGCCTTTATCGGCTGAACCGGGCCGGATCTTCCCGACGGCAATTGTCTCGGCCGCCGAGGGAAGATGTGAAGATCTCGTGGCGATGGCATCTTGCCGCTTCCACCCTGCTTTTTGCATTTGGGCTCTATTGCAACACCGGCACCCTTTCGCCCTACGCCATAACCGCCGCTCCCCACATGGAGCGGGCGACCGGATATCTCTACAACCAGGACCACGATCATTTCAGGGCCCTGTTCTCCCTTGTGGACGGAGCTCCGCGTGAGAAATGGGACCATGAACTCCTGCTCCGGAGGGTCCTTTTTCCTGTGCTCAGCTGGCCCTTGATGCGTCTTTTCGGATTCGAAACGGGTGGAACGCTGGCCAGCCTGGCCATGAATGTGGCTGCATTCGTCGGATTTGCGGTTTGGCTGCGGCGCCGGGTTGGGGCCAGAGGGGCGGTCTTCGCCGCGTGGCTGCTGGCCCTGGCGCCGGGCGCGGCCTATTGGGGAGGGCTCCCTTATCCCTACGCGCTCATATTTCCGGGCAGTTTGCTCCTGATGGCCTGCCTTGTTGAGCTGGGGGGATCGAAGTCCCTGCGACAGGTCGCAGCGCTTTCACTGGGAATGGGAGTCCTTTATCTGGGCTATGATTTTGCGGTGTTTTTCCTTCCGGCGACGGTCATTGTCCTCGCGCTAAGGCGGCGTTTCGGGGCGCTGGCGGTTTCCGCCGTGCTGCAATTGTCGCCGGTAATCCTTTGGCTGTTGATCCTTAGATTCGGTCTCCGCCAGCCGCTGGAAAACAGCAATGCCGGAGTTTACCATGGAATTCTGTCCTCCTACTTTTCCGCCGGGGCGTGGGCGAACGGTTGGGCGAACCTTTCGCAGGCCTTTGAGACGGGTTTGCACACATTTTTCGGCGCCAATTTCATCTTCCTTCCGGCGTTATTCATCCTGCTTGTATGCGTGAATCCGATGACCTCGCGGGTCCGGTTTCTCTCGGCGGAGATTGCGGTTCTTCTCGCCGGCATGGGTCTGTTTCTGTTCAACAACCTGGCGCCCGCCTATGGTGGCTGGGACATGCACGGCTCCTGGGTGGCCCGGATCTACCAGCCGGTCTTCCCGGTCTTCGTCCTTTTCGCCGCGCGGTGGAGGCAGAGCCTGCCGAGTCTTTCCGGCCAGGGCCGATGGCTGATCCGCGGTGCCGTGCTGGCCGTGCTTGCCGGCAACGCGCTGATTGTCTTCGGCCCGATAACCTTGAATCCCCTGGGAATATCGGAGTTCGCCTTCTACCGATTCTACAATCACAGCGACGGGCACGGGATCTACGAGTCCAACCTGAGGCAATTTGGCCGCCGCCCGCTCGGGTGGCCGAAATCCCCGCGCTGACTTACGGTAGGCGCCGCACCGAGTGGATGACACCGCTGAACCCGGGAACCGTGTCCGAGAACGATCCGCCGATCGCAATTTCCTGGGGGATCGAGAACTGAAAATCCATCCGTCCCCTCAAAAGCGGCTTTCCGTCCAGATCGAGGGCAACGGCGTGCCGGGCATCGCCGGAAGGGGAGAGCCCGCCCCAATCGATCCTGAGCGTATGCGGCCGCGAGGCCTCCAAGTCGAAGGGGTCGCTCTCCATCGTGCGCCCATCCGCCGTCGTCGCGGAAATTCGGCATAGGCCGTTCGCATCGCGGGCGAGCAGCAGCCGGTCACGGCCCCCCCCGCTGCCCGTGGCCAGCAGGCCTTCGACTGCCTTCATCTGCGGGTCCAGCGTGAACACGATCTCCAAGGGTCCGTGGTTTGCCTCGAATCCGGGCGGCGGGGCCAGACGGGCGCGCTCAATGGAGAGGATCCTTGCGGTAAACCCGGGAGCATATTCGTAGACATTGGAGACCTTGTTCTCCCCGATGCTGATATTGTTCGCTGTCGATTCGAAGTGGGGGACCGGCGCATCGATCAGCCTCTCTCCATTCACCTTCAGGTGGATCCAGCCTTTCTTGGCGGCCAGGATCCGGCCAAGGCTGCATGCCGCGAAAAACTCATCCGTCTCCGAAGGATACAACGACGGCATGTCGAGCTCGACAGCCAAAGGGGTCTTGTGATCCACCAGAATGCGCCGGCTCTTCAGCGCAGCCGCTCCTGTATGGAGGTAGCCGAAACTCACCTGCCTGGCATCGGGATAGGCGATCGAGAGATAGTCCGCCTGCCCGGCGACAGGACCGGTGACGACCAGCGACTCGATGGGTGTCATGACCTGGGGGGCAAGGGCGAGCCGCAGCCGAATCGCGCCGTAGGCGGGGGCGCCGCCCGTCTCTATCCAATAGGGCGCGAATGCAAACGAATCGTCGGGCGCGGCGGGAAGGACCGCCGCGGTATCCTGGGCGAGGATGGTCCCGGCAAATGCGGGGGCGATGCCGGGATCTCCGATCACATTCGCGCCGATGGCGGGAGCCTGGAGACCGGGCGGAAAGAAATCGGCGCTCCTGACCCAGACCGGCTGCCCGTCCAGTCGAACAAAGAGGGTCCCGGCCAATTCGCGTTCGCGGGTGCTCTGCGGGTGCTTGTAGAACGATCCGAGGCTTGTCTCCACGAGCTGGACATCTCCGCGCCGGATGGCGAGCGACTGGCTGAATTCGGGCGGCCGACCCGCATGTTCAAAGCCGAAGCGAATGCGGTCTTCGTCCTGATCCTCCACGAAGAGCATATCCCCCCGTCCGTTCGCCCCGGTCGAAACAAGGGGCGTGCGCCGTCCCGGCACCGCTTTCGGCAGGACAATGGCAAGCCGCAGGAAGCCTTCTCCCGCAAAGGCTCTTATCGGCGCCGGGAGCGGCTGGCGTCTCACCTCCAGGATGCTGCCCGTGAACATCCTCGAGGTGAATTCCGAGACGTCGTTTTCCCCGATCTTGACGAAGCCCGGGGTCGTGTCGAAGAACTCCTGATCACCCGAGAGATAGGGCACGCCGTCGAGCAGAACGGCGATCGAGGATTTTGCCGCGCGCATTGCCTCGGGCTTCCACGAGGAAAAATAGGGGTGGGTCCTAGCCGGGTAGAGCGATCCCATCTGGACGGCGATCGTGTGTGAAACGCGATAATCGACGGGGATCTGCTGGCTCAGCCATTGATTGTGATTGGTGTGGCTGAATCCCAGCTGCACGTGGCGGCCGTCGGCCGTATAGACAACGTAGAGATAGTCGGAAAGGTAGGACACGCCGGTCACAAGGATCGGCTCCGCGGCGCCCGGTCGGTTCATCGGAAAGCGAAGGGTGATCTCGGCCGGGCCGTAGGCCTCCGGATGGGCCGCCTCCCACGCAAAGACCGGCCGATTGAAAAAACGCGCGAGGGCCGCAAAAGCTCCGGGCTGGTTGGCCGCGAAGATCCCGTTGTGATTGATTCCTGCGAGCGCGCTGAAGGCAGCCGAATAGACAACGATCGCCGCCACGCCCGCGCTGAAGAGACGCCGGGTGGCACGAGCAAGACCGGCTTTCCCAGCCACCATGAGAAGACCGATCGCAGCCGCAAGCAGCAGCAGCGGCAGAAAGTCCACCATGTAGCGATTGGTGGACCCGAGGAAGCACAGGGTCACCGCGGCGATCGCAAGAAACCCAAGACCGAAGAGCGCCAGCCATCGGCCAATCGCCCGCTTCTCCTGCTGGCAGCGCATCCACAGAAGCGGCGCGAGGAAGGCGAGCCAGCAAAACGGGAGGTTCGGCAGGATGCCAAAAGGATCCTCCGAGCCTCCATAGTCGGCCGGTCTCGTGCCCGGATAGCCGCGTATCACGCTTACAAATGGGAAGTATCTCTGGAACTGGGCAGGCGCCAGGAAGTAGTAGTAGAAATTGACCGGGATGAACCGGCTTCCCATGACGCCGCCGTGCGCGACGTTTGTTCCCCCAAGCTGGTACTTCTGCCCGAACTCCATGACATTTCCGAAGCGGGCGTAGTTGTACGCCAGCAGGCCCACCCCGATGATTGCAATCGGCAGGAAGAGGGCCGCTGTCTCCTTTGCGAGGAGCGCCCGTTTGGCTGACCCACCTGAATGCCACCGCCGGCGCAAATCCCAAAGCCACCAGCAGGCAAGGACCATGCAGAACAGGACGAACTGGGGTCGCGATGCGAACGAAAGGCCAAGGGAGATTCCGGAAAACACCAGCCACGCGACGCGGCGACCGGTCCCGCTTTCCGCTTTGAACAGGAGGAGCAGTCCCAGGCATGAGTAAAAATAGGCACTGGCAATCGGCACCTCCCAGACGCTGTTCCTTGCGAGCATCGCCGGGCAAAAATTGCAAAAGCCGAGCATCAAGGTCCCCAGCCAAAGCCATCCGGGAGCCGTCGCTGGGAAGTGGCGGCGGCACAACCCGAGGAAGAGGGCGACGCTGCAGAGGTAGCCGCCGGCGGAGAACAGGATTGTGGCTATGCCCTCCGGGAATTGAACGCCCGTGATCGCGCGAAACGGCCAGAAAAATGTCACTGCCGGGGCTACTCCGAAATAGAGATAATAACGCCCCTTGTAGTAGCTGACGTCATGCATCTCGGGGATGCCGGCCTGCTGGCGCTGGATTGGATCGTAGGGATCGTTGAGCGAGGCAAGCGCGGCTGGCGGATCGATGTTGAAACCCAGGCGTCCCGCGCGGAAGCCATCCACCAGCAGGGGATAGTACTCCAGGCTGGACGCGGAAAAGACCGGCTTCTGGAAAGCGGCTCCACTGACAAAGGCATAGAACCCGATCACGCCGGCCGCGATGAGCGCGACGCCGGCAAGAGCCCACCTATCGCTCCTGGAACTTCGCTGATGCGCCTCCACGAACGGGTGGGGTCAGGTCCCGCCCATGCGGAACTGACGTCGCGGCTTTTGACGGAGGAAGATGGCAGGGCCGGCGGGCATGGAGGAAGGCGGACAGGCTAAAGGCGGACGGCCGGGGGTAAACCGGAAAGCGCCATCCAGCCGGAGCTGATCTCAGGGCAGGTCCGTAGTGGATGGCAGGCGCCGGACAGATCGAAGGATGCCTGAGAAGGCTGCTCCTTTCCGGGCCGCTGTGCCGAGGGAGATCCTTTGGGGCGCGGAAAACCCGAATTTCATCTGTCCTGCAAGAACGCGTTTGCCGTCGAGGGCGACAGTAACATTCCGTCGGAGTGAAGCGTCCGCATAGAGCCCTCCCCAGCGAATCAGCAGGATATGAGGGGTGTCTGCTTCGATGCGGACGGGGGCGCTCATGATCGAGCGTCCATCCGTGGTATTCACGGACAAACGGCACGTGTCCGGCGTGCCATAGGTCATCGCAAGGGTGTCCGGGGAGGCATCGGGTCCCGTGGACAGCAGATTCTCCGTCCCCTTGGCGCCGGCGATCGGGATGAGGACGATCTCGATGGGCCCGTCATTTGCGTCGAACCCGGGAGGAGGCTCGAAGCTGGAGCGTTCCACCGAAAGGATCTTGCCGGTGAAGCGCGGGCCGCAAACGTCGGAAACCCTATTCTCGCCCGGCGTCACCTGATCCGCCGTCGATTCGGAATGGGGAACGACGCTTTTAAAGACCACCGTTCCGTCCAACTTGGTCGAAAGCCAGCCCTGCCTGAGAGCCATGATCTCATCAAGGGTGCGCGTGGCGAAGAAGGCATCCGTCTCGGTCGGATAGAGGGACGGCATGTCGATCTCGACCGTGTGACTCGAGCCTGGCTTTGCGGGATAATGCCGGCTCAGCTGGCTGCCCGCGCCGGGCTGGAGGTAACTGAATCCGATTTGTCCGGGGTAGGGGTAGGTGATCAACAGGAAGTCCTCCTGCGAGGTGCAGGGTCCAGTCACAAGGAGCGGATCGGCCGAGGTGGTCACCTGATCCGGCAGCTGGAACCGCATCCGCACCGGGCCGTATGCCGGGTGCGTGCCCGCCTCAATCCAATAGGGCGCGAAATGGAAGGCGGAGGCCTGCGGGATTGGGAGCAATTGCAGGGAATCCTGGGCGACGATCCGCCCGGTAAACTCCGGTGCGACCTCCGGATTGCCAAGCCTGTTGAATCCGATGGTGGGCGGGGAGGCCCCACCCGGGTAGAAAGCGCGCTTTTCAACCCATGCCAGCTGTCCGTTCCAGCGAACAAAGAGTGTACCGGCCAGCTCGCTTTCGCGGGCATTGCGCGGGGCGTCATAGAAAGATCCCAGGCTGGCTTCCAACAGGTGAATCTCGCCTTTCGGCGCCGGAAATGTGCGGCTATATTCAGACGGCCGGCCGGCATGCTCCAATCCAAAACGGACTTGGTCCGCATTCTTGTATTCGATGAAGAGCAGATCGCTTGCGCCGGATATTCCCGTCCCGATCAAGGGCTCGCGCCGGCCGGCTCCATCGGCGGGCAGCACCAGGGCGAGGCGCGCGAATTGATTGCCTGCGAGCGCATGAACGGGCGGCTCAAGGGGTTTCCTTGCAACGGAGAGTATTTGCCCGGAAAAGCGCCGTGCGACGAACTCCGACACATCGTTGTCCCCGAAGGTCACAAACCCCGGGGTTGTGTCGTAAAAATCCTGCTTTCGGAAAAGATAGGGAACGCCGTCGAGCGTCACGACAAGGGTGTGCTTGGCCGCCTCGATTGCCCCGGGATCCCAGGCGGAAAAATAGGGATGAGTCGCGGCCGGATAGAGGGATCCCATCTGAATCCCAAGGGTGTGCGGCGTCCGATAGTCGACGGCAATCGGCTGGCTCACCTCCTGATTGTGATTGGTGTGGCTGAATCCCAATTGCAGATGCCTCCCGTCGGTTGCGTAGACGGCGTAGAGATAGTCGGACGCGTAGGACGCCCCCGTCACCAGGATTGGCTCCGCGTTTCCCGGGCGGCCCATCGGAAAGCGCAGGCTCACCTCGGCGGGACCGTAGGTCCCGGGATGGAGCTTTTCCCAGGCCAGCACCGGCCGGTCAAAGAACCGGGCGAGCGCCCGGTAGGTTCCGGGCTCATTCACGGCGAATCTTCCCTCGTGGTTGATCGCGGCGAGCGCGCTGAAGGCCGCAGAATAGATGACACCGGCTGCGACGAGGATCCGAAGTGCCAGCCAGGCGCCGGCGGACAGGCTTCCCCGACGGGAGAGCATCAGCAGGGCGAGTGCGGCGACGAGCAGCAGAAGCGGAAGAAAATCCACCATGTAGCGGTTGTTCGCCGCCCCGAAGCAGAGTGTGAGCACGGCGACGCCTGAAAAGCACAGGGCCAGCAATGCCATCCAGCGGCCGAGTTCACCCTGTCCGCGGCCCCGCCGGGCCCAAATGACGGGAGCGAGCAGGGCGAGCCAGAAGCACGGCAGATTCGCCAGGACTCCATACGGGTCCTCGATTCCGAGATAGCCCGCCGGTCTCGATCCAAGATGTCCGCGGATGACCGTTACAAACGGGAAGTAGCGCTGAAACTGCGCGGGCGCCAGGAAGTAGTAATAGAAGTTAAGCGGCAGGAACCGGATGCTCATCGGCTTCAGGTGAAGCGTGTCGATTCCGCCTAGCTGATAGCGCACTCCGAACTCCAGGGGATCCCCGAAGCGGGCATAGTTGTAGGCAAGCAATCCGGAGACAAGGAGGGCGACCGGCAGGAACAGTGCGACCGTTTCCCTAATCATGAGGCCGGCCGCCACGCCGGCGCGTCCGCGCCGACGCCAATCCCAGAGCCGGAAAAGCCCCAGCATGACGCATAGAAATACAAAATGGGGCCGCGACGCGATGGAGAGTCCGAGCGCCAAGCCCGCGAGGGCGAGCCAGACGCCGCGGCGGGCCCCGGGAATTGAAGCCCGGAAGAACAGCAGCAGTCCCAGGCAGGAGTAAAAATAGGCGGCCGCGATCGGCACTTCCCAAACGCTGTTCCGGGCGAGCATCGCCGGGCAGAGATTGCCCGTGCCGATCATGAGGGCGCCCAGCCAGATCCATCCGGGAGCCGTGTCTGGAAAGTAGCGCCGGCGAAATCCCAGGAACAACCCAAGGCTGCAGAAATAGCCGCCGATGCAGAAAAGGATCGTGGCGAGCTCCTGCGAAAAGTGGACGCCTGTGAAGGCGCGAAACGGCCAGAAAAGCGTCACTGCGGGCGCGACGCCGAAATAAAGGTAGTAGCGGCCGTGGAAATAGCTGACGTCATGCATGTCGACCAGACCGGCCTGCTCGCGCTGCGCCGGGTCGTAGGGATTCGAAAGTTTTGCGAGCCCGGCCGGCGGATCTGCCGCCAAGCCCAGATGCCCGGCCCGGAAGCCGTCCACCAGCAAAGGATAATAGTTTGAATCCGCTTTTTTGAAGGCGAACGGCCGCTGCACCGTGGTGCCGACAAGCAGATAGAAACCCGCGATGCAGGCTGCGATGACCGCAACGCCGCCGAGCGCGAGCCTCTCGCGCCTAGGATGTTCCAACTGCGCCTCCACGGCTGGAGCGGTTCAGATCTCGTCCAGGCGCACGCGGCGCGAGTTCTCGCGGAGCGAAAGCGATGCTGCCTGAAGCGCAGCAACAACGCCGCGGCCGCTCGCCGAATCGCTCCGGGGCGGGCGGCCTTCGGCGATCGCGCCCAGGAAGTCCGCCGCCTCCTCGCGCAGCGGCTCTGCGGAGGCGATTTTCGGCAGGTGCACGTCGCCGGAGCGATAAACAAGGCGGCCGGCATCCGGATGGTCGAAGGGCAGCGGATTCCCGTCCTTGGCGAGCGAATCGATGCCTTTATCGTACACGACGATCTTGTTGTCGGCCATGTCGTCATAGACGACCATCTTTCGGCTGCCGACGAGCGTGACCTTGCGCACCTTGTTCGGATCGAGCCAGCTCACCTGCAGGCTCGCCGTGACCTGGTCCGGATACTCCAAATGCGCGAAGACGACGTCCTCAACACCCTTTTGCAGATAGTCCGTCCCGTGCGCCGAGGCGGCCAGCGGAGTGGCGCCCAGGAGGAAATTGAAAATGCTGACGTCGTGGGGGGCGAGGTTCCAGAGGGCGTTCACGTCCCGGCGGACGACGCCGAGGTTCAAGCGCTGGGAATAGAGGTAGTAGATCCTGCCGAGTTCGCCGGAATCGACCAGGGACTTCAGGTAAAGGACGGCCGGATTGTAGAGAAACGTATGGCCGGCCATGAGGGTGAGCCGCCGCTCGGCGGCGGCGGCCGCAAGGAGATCGACTTCGGCGACCGATCGGGCGAGCGGCTTCTCGACAAAGACGTGGCGGCCGGCCCGCAGGCCCCGGTGGGCGATGTCAAAATGGGTGTCCGCAGGGGTGGCGACGACAAGGGCCTGCACGTCAGGGTCGGCAAGGACGGCTTCGAGCGAATCGATCGGGGCCGTCCGCGGAAAGTTTTCACGGACGTAGCGGCGGCGCTCCTCGCTGGGATCGACCACGTATTTGACCCAGGCGTCCTTCTGCGCGGAAAAGCTCCGCAGGAGATTCGGGCCCCAGTAGCCGCATCCGATTTGCGCGAGGGTGATCATTCTGGCGGGCGAGGCTAGGCGATCGGATAGAACTCAAAATCGTGGGGAATCAGCAATTGCTGCTCAAAATGAGGCTGGTTGGGCGCGTAGTGGACCGAGAAGGAGCATGCCAGGTCCACCCAGTCGAGGGTCGTGACCTCCTTGTCGGCGCCTTTGCGCCCCGTGAGCGACATCGAGATCGAGTAGATGCCGGGCCTGACCGGAAGGGTCGTATGGAAGACCATGAGCGCGCGGTGGCCGGCCGTCTGACGGGGAATCCGGATGCCCTCCACCTGCGTGTTGGTGCCCGTGAGGTTGATTCCGGTGTCCGTCCGGCAGAAATACCCGATGACGATCTCGTCCACGTCGTCGTTGAATTCGCAATAGAACCTGAGGACCACGCTCTGTCCGTGCAGGAATTCCGAGCGTTCCATCCCGGCCGTATCCTCCAGGCGCAGTCGGACGATGCGCGCGGCGCCGTTGCCGAAGCGGGTGGCCTTGCAGCGTTTCTCCATCTCGGGGTCTGCGGTGAATTCGATCGGGACCGGACCGCTCGCAGGCGGCTCCGCCACGGGAGCCGCCGGGCTCGCCGCGGGAGCGGGAGCCGGGTGCTCGCTCATGCGCTGGACGTCCGCACTCTGCTTTTCCCGAATGATCTGGTTGTAGTGGCTGACGACCTTCTCGGCCTCGTCCACCATGACGGTATGGCCCTTGTCGAGGAGGAGGGCGCGGCTGCAGAGGCTGGTGACGATCGTGCCGGCGTGGCTGACGAAGAGGATCGTCACGCCGCGGGCCTTCAGCTCGTTGAGCCGGTGGAAGCACTTGTTGACGAAGTAATTGTCCCCGACGGCGAGCGCCTCGTCGACGATGAGCACCTGGGGATCGACGCAGACCGAAATCGCGAAGGCCAGCCGCATGACCATGCCGCTGGAATAGGTCCGGACCGGCTGGTGTATGAAGTCGCCGATGTCGGCGAAGTCCGCAATTTCGTCAAAGCGGGCGCGCACCTCTTTTTCCGACAGTCCGAGAATGGCCCCGTTCAGGAAGACATTCTCGACGCCCGTGAAATTCGGGTCGAATCCGGAGCCGAGTTCGAGGAGCGCCGCCACCCGGCCGCGTACGGTAACCTCCCCGCCGGTCGGGGTCAGGGTGCCGGCGACGAGTTGCAGGAGAGTCGACTTGCCCGCGCCATTCTGGCCGACGATGCCGAAGGTCTCGCCCCGGCGAACCTCGAAGGAGCAGTCGCTCAGCGCGTGAAAATCCCGATAGTAGCCGGCAGCCTTCGCCTCGAGGCGGTCATGGGCCGATCCGGGAGGGAGGATGCGGGCCAGGCCCGCGCACCAGGGGGCCTTCAGCCGCGCGGCCGGATCGTTCCATATCCGGTAGGACTTGCTCAGCCGCGACACGCGGATGGCGACATCGTCCCCCCGCGAGGCCAGGGAAGCCTGGCGGCGTTCGCTCGCGGTGCCGGAGGAGGATACCATCGGAAGAGGGAGGGGAAGGCGCTACTCGCCGAAGGAGCCCGACTCAAGGATCGCGCCGTTTGAGCCGACGGCCCAGAAT
>Ga0265313_10000290_pt1 | contig 54838 bp, 55 predicted proteins | sample 4123metaG_FD_203122 | JGI IMG/M metagenome (GOLD analysis project Ga0265313, IMG submission 203122) | Rhizosphere microbial communities from Carex aquatilis grown in University of Washington, Seatle, WA, United States - 4-1-23 metaG | ecosystem: Host-associated > Plants > Roots > Rhizosphere >... | reverse complement strand
TCGGTCGTCGCCATCTCAAAGTTGAGAGGCAGGTCGATTTCCCGGGTCAGCCGATCGATGTCCCGATCCGAGATGTGCCGACGATCCTCGCGCAGATGGGCGGTAATGCCGTCGGCGCCGGCCTGGGCAGCCAGGCGCGCGGCGCGCACCGGGTCCGGATGACGCCCGCCCCTGGCATTGCGGATAGTCGCCACGTGGTCGATGTTGACCCCAAGGCGCAGGTAGGCCTGCTTCATGTTTCCTCCTTGCCGCGCCGGCGCTTGTGCTGCCGGTCTTCCGTGCGCTCACGCCGCTGCCGATGATAACCCTTCACGAGCTGGCGCGCGGCAAAAAAGCTGATGAACCAGACGGCTATCACGATCGGGATCGACCCCAGGGTCATCGGCAGCAGCACCTCGAGAGGGTGACGCATGATGTAGAGGGAGCCGACCTCCCGAGGCAGGTGATGGTGGTTGCTCTCCCGCAGCATCCAGGCACCGATGTGATAGATGCCGTAGAGGATGACCGGCACGCTCCAGGGATTGGCAAGCAAGGTGCCGATGCCGGCGGCCCAGGGATTACCCCTGAGGAGCCAGGCGAGTATCAGGGCGATGGCCAAATGGAAGCCGACAAAGGGCGTGAAGGCCACGGCCGCGCCGCAGGCGAACCCCACGGCGATGGAGGAAGGGGTTCCCGGCAGCCGGCCGATGCGGTGGACGAGATAGCGGGTGGAACGCCGAAAACCGGCCGACGGCCAAACGAATTCGCGCAAACGTCGCGCCCAGGAATGCTTTTCGCGGCGACGGAACATGGGTCTGTCCGCAACGGCCAGGTCAGCCGCGCGCCCGCTCCACGGAATTTATCACCGGCGTGGCTCGGAGCGCGGCCATGATGTTGGTCAGGTGCCGGACATCCTTCACTTCAACATCGATCATCATCTCGAAGAAATCCGTCGAGCGGTTGGTGATCTTCAGGTTCGAGATGTTGCCGTCGGTCTTGCCGATCACCGTAGAAAGGCTGCCCAGGCTGCCCGGCTCGTTGGCGATGACGACGTGCAGGCGCCCGACATGCATTTCGGCGTCGCCCGGATTGACGTGCCAGGCGACATCGAGCCAGCGCTCCGGCGTGTCGGAGAAGCTTTCCAGGGTCTCGCAATCGATGGTGTGGACGGTGACGCCCTTGCCCGTCGTGACGATGCCCACGATCCGGTCGCCGGGCAGCGGGTGGCAGCAGCCGGCGAAGTTGATCGCCATGCCCGGGATGAGACCGGTGATCGGAACCGCGAGTTCCTCTTTGGCCGCCGTTTTCCGTCCGCGCGCGCGGCGCGGCACCACGGCCTTCTCGTCGGCGGACTTGCCGTCGACAGATTTCAAGCCCGGGAAGACGGCGTTCAGCACTTCGCGGCCGGTGACATTGCCGGCGCCGACCGAGGCCAGCAGCTCTTCCACCGATTCACATTTCAGCTTCTTCAGCGCGCCGTCCAGCGCCTTGTCGGTAAGCTCATGGCCGCCGTGGCGGAAGTCCTTGGCCAGGATGGAGCGGCCGAGCTCGACGTATTGCGCCCGCTGCTGGGTGCGCACGAAACGCCGGATGCAGGCCCTCGCCTTGCCGGTGACGACGAAACGCTCCCACGTCGGCGAGGGCGTCTGATTGCGCGAGGTGACGATCTCCACCTGATCGCCGTTCTGGAGCGCCGTGCGCAGCGGCGTCATGCGGCCGTTGATCTTGGCGCCGACGCAGCGGTCGCCCACCTGGCTGTGGACGGCGTAGGCGAAATCGACCGGCGTGGCCCCGCGGGGCAGCGCGATCAGATCGCCCTTGGGCGTGAAGCAGAAGACCTGGTCCTGGAACATTTCGAGCTTGGTGTGCTCGAGGAATTCCTCCGGCCCGGCGGCATGCTCCAGGATGTCCAGCAGCTCGCGCAGCCACCGGTATTGGCGCCCGTCGATCCGCGGCGCATCTTCCTTGTAGCGCCAATGGGCGGCGACGCCGAGCTCCGCCACCTCATGCATTTCCCGGGTCCTGATCTGCACCTCGACCCGCTGGCGCTCGGGCCCGATCACGCCGGTGTGGAGCGAGCGGTAGTCGTTGGGCTTCGGCGTGCTGATGTAATCCTTGAAGCGCCCGGGCACCATCGAATAGGTGCTGTGCAGGACGCCCAGCGCCTGGTAGCAGGCCCCGACATCGGCGACGACGATGCGGAAGGCCATGATGTCGGAGAGCTGCTCGAAGCTGATGTTCTTGCGCTGCATCTTGCGCCAGATCGAATAGGGCGTCTTCTCCCGGCCGGAGATCCAGGTCTCGATCCCGGCGGCGTCCAACGTGCGCTTCAGCTCGGCAATGATCTTGGGCACCGTCTCCCCGCCCTGCTCGCGCAGGTACTTGAGGCGCTGCAGGATCGATTCCCGCGCCTCCGGGTAGATCTCGGCGAAGGACAGATTCTCCAGCTCGTCCTTCATCTGCTGCATGCCCATGCGCTCGGCGAGCGGGGCGTAGATCTCCATCGTCTCCAGCGCGATGCGCCGGCGCTTCTCGGGATCCCTGATGAAATGCAAGGTCTGCATGTTGTGCAGACGGTCGGCGAGCTTGACCAGCAGCACCCGGATGTCGGCCGACATGGCCAGCACCAGCTTGCGGAAATTCTCGGCATGCTTGGTGTGGTCGGATTGCAGCTCGATGCGGGTCAGCTTGGTGACGCCGTCGACGAGCTTGGCGATCTCTTTGCCGAACAGCTGTTCGATCTGCTCGAGGGTGGCGTCGGTGTCCTCGACCGTGTCATGCAGCAGGCCGGTGACGATCGAAGCGCTGTCGAGCTTCATGCGGGCCAGCAGTTCGGCCACGCCGAGCGGATGGAGGAAATAGGGATCGCCCGACGCCCGGCTTTGGGAGCCATGGGCCTTCATGGCGAAGACATAAGCGCGATTGAGGGCGTCCTCATCGGCGGCCGGATCGTAGGCCTTGACCCGCTCGACCAGTTCGAACTGCCGGATCATCCGGTCATCCTCGGTGGCCAGGGCTTGGCGCCCGGCGCCCACCAATATCGATAGGCGTGGCTCGATTCAGCCAGGGAGCGAAGCCATCCCTTGGCACCGAACCACCGCAGGGCGCAGGACGCGGTCTTATTTCGCCTCCGCGGCGTCTTCCTCGTCCGCTGCCGGCTCGTCCTGGAACTCGCCGTCGATGCTGAGACCGGCGTCGGTCGCGTCCTTCTCCTGGGCCTGGATCATTTCGCCCAGGAGATCGGCCGTCTCGGCCCCGAAACCGCCCTCTTCCTCCGGCTCGTCCTTTTCCACGTTGCGCTGCAGGCCTTGCACCAGATTGTTACGCAGACCTTCCAGGTCGATGGTCTCGTCGGCGATTTCGCGCAGGGCGACGACGGGATTCTTGTCATTGTCGCGGTCGACCGAGAGCTGTGCCCCGGAGGCGACGTCGCGAGCCCGCTGGGCAGCCAACATCACCAAATCGAAGCGATTGGGCACTTTCAACACGCAATCTTCAACCGTCACGCGCGCCATGATCTCTCCCGTCTATCGGCTGGAAAAAAGAGCGAACGAGGAATATATGGGTCCAATTCCCAGAAATCAAGCCACTTCAACCACTTGCCGCAGATTGCGGAAGCTGTCGAACCGGGGCGCCGACGGGCAGCCTGGCGATCATCTCGGCCACCGTCAGACCCGTCGCCGGATGGCGCCAATCGGCCCGGATTTGGGCCAGTGGAAGCAGGACGAATCCGCGCTCGGCCAAGCGCGGATGGGGCAACAGAGGGGGTTCAGGGCCCGAGCGCAGCAGCGATCCATAGGCCAGAAGATCGAGGTCGAGGATGCGCGGCGCATTGGGGATCGTTCGCACCCGTCCGAAGGTTGCTTCAACCTCGTGGAGCAGCGCGAGGAGGTCTTCCGGCCCCAGCTTCGTTCTCACCTCCACCACGCCATTCACGTACCACGGCTGATCGGAGGTCGGCACGGGGGCGCTCTCCCACCAGGCGGATCGCGCGACGATTTGCAGGCCCTTTTCGGCGAGGGCAGACAGCGCCGCTTCGAGGGTTGCGACCGGAGGGCCATGGCGGGGGCTCGGCAAATTCGCGCCCAGACCGATCAGAATTGGTATGACCATATGCCACTTGCAATCCGTACCCCTGGACCCCATAGGTATTTCCATAGGGAGCGGAATAAATCTTTGAAACGCCAAATTTTCGCCACGGTCTTGGTCATTCGTCTAGGGCGTTCGGCCGAGGTACCGGGTTCGCAATTGAATTGAGGAACATCATGAATCTCAAGTTCCATCCCGACGAGCGCGTCGCCATCTTCATCGACGGGGCCAATCTCTATGCTGCAGCGCGGTCCCTTGGTTTCGATATCGACTATAAACGGTTGCTGACACTCTTCGGCGAGGAGTGCCATCTGGTCCGCGCCTTCTACTATACGGCCCTGATCGAGGACCAGGAGTACTCTCCCCTGCGTCCGCTGGTCGATTGGCTCGACTACAACGGCTACACCATGGTGACCAAGCCGACCAAGGAGTTCACCGATTCCATGGGCCGGCGCAAGCTCAAGGGCAACATGGACATCGAGCTTGCGATCGACGTCCTGGAGATGGCCCCTTACCTCGATCACGTCGTGATCTTCTCCGGCGACGGCGACTTTCGCCGGCTGGTGGAGGCCGTGCAGCGCAAGGGCGTTCGCGTCTCCATCGTCAGCACCATCCGCTCCCAACCGCCCATGGTGGCCGACGAACTGCGCCGCCAGGCCGATCATTTCGTCGAGCTGGGCGAGCTATCCGATCGGATCGCCCGCAATTTCCACCCGCGTACCGCCGTGGCTACCCCGGCCGATCCGGATGCGGATCTGGCTGAATCGGCGTGAGGCAGGCCGAGAGCCCGCGCGAACCGGACCGCGACTGCCCCCTCTGTCCACGGCTGGCGGATTTCCGGGCGGCAAGCCGCCACAGGGAGCCCGGCTGGCACAACGCGCCAGTGCCGAGCTTCGGTCCGTTGGATGCCCGGCTCCTCGTGGTCGGCCTGGCGCCCGGCCTCAAGGGTGCAAATCGGACAGGCCGGCCCTTCACCGGCGACTACGCCGGCGACCTGCTCTATGCAACTCTGGCCAAATACGGCTTCGCCGAGGGTGTGTACCTGCAGCGTGCCGATGACGGGCTTCGCCTGATCGATTGCCGGATCGCCAACGCCGTGCGCTGCGTGCCGCCGGAGAACAAGCCGACCCCGGCCGAGATCGCGCTATGCCGGCCCTTCCTCGCCGCCGAGATCGCCGGCCTGAAGCAATTGCGCGCGATCCTGGCGCTCGGCGGCATTGCCCATGGCTCCGTGCTGGCGGCACTCGGCCAGCGCCTTTCGCGCCATCCCTTCAGACATGGCGCCGTCTATGAAATTCCAGCTGGGGAAATGGAGCGCGGGCTGCTTCTGGCCGACAGCTATCACTGTTCGCGCTACAACACGAACACGCGGCGCCTGACGACGGAGATGTTCGAGGCCGTCGTGGCCACGTTGCGCCAGCGGCTCGATCAGCCCATGGATTCAGTCAAGGCCGGATAGAGGGCGGCCAGGAAGCCCGCGACCGTCGGCAGGACGATGAGCGAGCCTGCCTCGTCGATCGCCTCAGGGATCATGGCGTGGGCGATGAGGGCAAGCACCGCTCCGCCGGCGACAGCCTGGCAGAACACCGCCGTCAACGAATCCGAGCCGCCGAGGAAGGCCTTGCCCGCCGCCGCCGCGACCAGGCCGGCAATCAACACCGTCGACCAGAGCAGAAAGATCTTCCGCGGCCGGAAGCCGGCCTTGCTCAGCATGGCGGCGCTGGCAGCCGCCTCGGGGATGCCGCCGAGAAACATGCCGATCATCAGATTGAGCGGCAGGTCCTGCATGCCGACGAACTTGGTGCCGATGACGAGGCAGCCAGGGATCGTATCCAGGATGTTGCCGAACACAATTGCCAGACCCGCGCCTTGGGCAGCCTCGGCGAGGAGCCGTTCGGAATCCTGTCGACGCGCGGGGCCCAGGCTCTTGGTCGCGACATTGGCCCAGGTCTGGGGATGGCTGCCGCCTGTACTCAGGTTCTGGATTGCCCGGTCATGGCTGAGACGCAGGGCGGCCTCGGCAAGCTGGGAATCCTGCTCCATGAGCCGAAGGAAATCCTCGCGGCCGATGGCCAGGAGGTCGGCCGCCCCGGCGGCCCGGATCGTCGCCGTGCGCGGTTCGCCGCTGAGCAGCGCCATCTCGCCGAAGGCCTGGCCTTGGCCGAGTTCGGCAAGAGAAGCGGCGCCAGGCGCGTCGGCCTCGATGACCTCGACCCGACCCTTGGCCACGATGTAGAGGGCGTCGCCCTGGTCGCCGGTCCGGAACAGGATCTCGCCCGGCGCCAGGCTGCGCCGGCGCACAAGCGGCAGGATCTCCCCGATGTCCTCCGCCGGCAGATGGCGCAGAAGCTCGCATTGGGCCAGGAGACGGATGGTTTCCGCCGTGTCCTGCTGCAGACGCCGGCTGGCGTACTCGCGAAACCGGGTCGGCGAACGGATCGCCGCTCCCTCCCCTTCGAGGCGCAGCGACACGAAATAGTAGAATATCGCGCCCACGGCGAAGCCGCCGCTGACGAACAACCAGGCGGACAGGGCACTGAACCCCCGCAGGTGCAAATCGACGGCGCCCTGGTAGGCGAGCTCGATGCCCAGCGAGCTGATGAGCGCGCCGGCCGCAAAAGCGAGGATGCAGCTGAGCAGCCGCTTGGACAGGTCGAGGTAGAGACCAAGCGCCGCCCCGATCATGTTGGATGACGTCACGGCGAGGCCCAACAAGGCCCCGGCAAGGATGTCGCTAGCCGTGTTCATGGACCCCTTTCCCCTCCTATCCCGCCTGTTGGCGGGAAAGGGCCGCTACCGGTTTCTCGCCCGCAGCACCCGCGCCTGTTCGCGTTGCCAGTCCCGCTCCTTGATGGTCTGGCGCTTGTCCGACTTGTGCTTGCCCTTGGCGACGCCGAGCTGGCATTTGGCGATGCCGCGCGCGTTGAAATAAATCGCCAACGGAACAAGGGTCATGCCCTCGCGGTTGATCCGGCCCTTGAGGCGCTCGGACTCCTTTTTGTGAAGCAGGAGCTTCCGGGGCCGGCGCGGCGCATGGTTGAAGCGGTTGGCGGATTCGTATTCCGGGATATGGGCGTTCAGCAGGTAGAGGTCGCCGTCCTTCTCGGCGGCGAAGGCTTCGGCGATGCTGGCCCGGCCGCTGCGCAGCGATTTGACCTCGCTGCCCAGCAGCATCATGCCCGCCTCCAAAGTGTCCTCGATGAAGTAGTCGTGGCGCGCCTTGCGGTTCTGCGCCACGCTTTTGCGCTCCTCGGCCATCGCGGGGCCGATGCGTTGTCTAGTTCATCAGCCCGGCGGCCGAGAGAGCGCGCTGGACTTTCTGCTTGCTGGCGTCCGCGATCTCGCAGAGCGGCAGACGGAGATCAGGCTGGCAATGGCCGAGGAGGCTGGCGGCGAACTTGACCGGTCCCGGGCTGGATTCGCAGAACAGGGCTTCATGCAGCGGCGTCAAGCGCTCGTTGATGGTCATCGCCGCCTTGACGTCGGCGCGCCGCCAGGCGCCGTGCATTTCCGACAGCAGGCGTGGCGCCACATTGGCGGTGACCGAGATGCAGCCGCTGCCGCCCTGGGCGAGGAAGGCCATAACCGTTCCATCCTCGCCGGACAACATGCAGAAATCATCGCCGATGGCGGCCTTGGTCCTGACCGGCCGGGTGAGGTCGTTGGTCGCGTCCTTGACGCCGACGATGTTCGGCAGCTTGGCCAGCCGCGCCATGGTGTCGATCGACATATCGACCACGCTACGCCCCGGGATGTTGTAGATCAGGATCGGCAGGTCGACGGCATCATGGATCGCCTTGAAGTGGCGATACTGCCCCTCGGGTGTCGGCTTGTTGTAGTAGGGCATGACCACAAGGGCGGCGGCGGCCCCGGCCTGCTTGGCGTGGCGGGTGAGATGGATCGCCTCGGCGGTCGAGTTGGAGCCGGTGCCGGCGATCACGGGCACGCGGCCGGCGGCGGCCTCGACGCACAGATCCACCACGCGCATGTGCTCGGAATGGGAAAGGGTCGGCGACTCGCCCGTCGTCCCGCAGGGCACCAGCGCGTCGGTGCCTTCGCGGATCTGCCAATCGACGAAGCGCTGGAATGCCGTTTCGTCCACTTCGCCGTTGCGGAACGGCGTAATCAGGGCGGTGATCGATCCATAGAACATGGCGCAGTCCTTTCCGGAAACCCGGATCGAGGGACCATATCGGGGACAGCCTGCGGCTTCAAGAAGCAGGCGCCTGTCCGCCGCCTTGTTGGGGTTGGGCAAAGCGCGCATCGCGCCATGCCAGGGCCGCCTTCAGGCCTTCGCGGTTGCGGATCTCGCGGAACATTTTTCCTTCCGGCGTTTCCAGGGCTTCGATCTGGATATCGGCGTCGAGTCCGATCTCGAGGGCGGCCGAGAAACCCATGGCTTCGTAGCCCCGGTTGATCGCCCGTTTGGTCAACAGAACCTTGGCCCGGTCGTTGAGGGCGATCTCCCGGGCGATGGCGAGCGCCGTGGCCAACTCCTGTCCTGCCGGCACGACCCGATTGATGAGACCGCAGGCGAGGGCCTCGGCCGCGTCGATCTTGTCGTTGCCAGTAAACAGGAATTCCTTGGCCTTCTTCGGTCCGGTGAGCCAGGGCATCAGCAGGGCGATGATGCCGCTGCCGAAGCGCAGCTCCGGCTCCCCGAAGCGCGTTCCCTCCGCCGCCACCGTGATGTCGCAGGCCATGGCGAGCTCGCAGGCCCCGGCAAGCGCATAGCCCTGAACCGCCGCGATCGTCGGTCGGCTGAGATGCCAGAAGCGCATGACGAAATCGAAATCCCGGCGCAGGACCGGCGTCACGTCGGCCACCGTGTTCCACGGCCGGCCCACGCCTTCCTTGAGATCGAAGCCGGCGCTGAAAGCGCGGCCGGCCCCGGCCACGACGAGGACACGCGTTTGCTCATCCTTCTCCACCAGGTCGAGCTGCCGGTTCACTTCATCGACCATTTTGTGGCTGAAGGCGTTGAGCTGGTTCGGACGATTGAACGTCAAGAGGCCGATCGGCCCGCGGTTCTCGTACAGGATGGTCTCGTAGCTCATGGTTTTCCTCGCGCCCTGGATTCTTGTCGGGGTCTTGAAGTGCCGTCGGCCGATTCGACGCCCGGTTTGACGACTGTAGCGGCTCTCTGCCAGATTGTCGCCGCCCGGCCCCTTCCCCTGATACGAAACATCCGATGCTCGCCGCCAATTTCGGCATGTTGTTCTGCGCCTTGTCTTGGGGAAGCGTCATCCCGGCGCTGAGCTACCTGCTGGGCAACTGGGATCCCTATTTCCTCGCCGCGAGCCGCTACGCGCTCGCAGCACCGCTCCTTCTGCTCCTGCTGCGCTGGCACGAGGGTTCGGGGCCATGGTTCGCGGGCCTGGCGGGGTGGCGGTGGTGGTTGTTGGGTGCGATCGGCATCGGGATTTTCGCGCCCCTGTTCACCCTCGGCCTCCATCATGCGAATCCGATCATGGCCGCCATCCTGGCTTCCATGAGCCCGGCGGTGACCGCCATCGTCGGCCGGATCGGCTTCGCGCTGCCCCTGCCTGCCCGAATGATGCCCGGCATCCTGCTCGCCGTTGTCGGCTGCGCCTACGCGACCTACGACCCGACCCTAGAGGGCAATCCCTTCGACCTGCGCGGCGGCGAAATCCTCATCATCGCCGCCCAGGTTTGCTGGTCCTGGTACTCCATCGCCTCCCAGCGCTGGATGCACGGCTGCAGCCAGCTGCGCATTGCCGGCATCACGACCGCACTCGGCTCCGTCGTGTTGATCGCGGTCTATCTGCTGGCCGGGATCCTGGGCGCAGCGAACTTGCCACCGGCAGCACCGCGCGGTGTCATCGATGTCGGCGTCCTCTTTTGGCTGCCCCTGGTGCCGGTGCTCATCGGCAACCTCCTGTGGCTCAACGGCGTGCGCAAGCTGGGTGCGGTGATCGCCGCCCTGTTCATGAACCTCCTGCCGATCACCGCCGTGCTGATCACAGCCGCCCTAGGCATCGAGCCGACACACCAGCAGTTGATCGGCGGCGCGGTCGTGCTGGCCGGCATCCTGCTGGCTCAGTTGCGACGCCGATGACGCTGGGTTAGCGTCGGCTGGGAAGCAAGAATCGAAAGCAACAGCCATGGCCGCAGTGAAACATTTCAAGCGCTCGGAGATGAACTTCGATGCCTTCGGCGGTCCGCCTGGCAAGGCCACCATCGCTCGCCTCATCGGCCCCGACCAGAGTACGACCTTGGGCGCTGGGCTTGCCAGCTTCGACGGCTGCTCCATCGAGTGGACCGTCCTCTATGACGAGATGATCGTCGTCCTGGAGGGCCTCTTCCGCCTGCGCGCCGGCACCCAGGTCTTCGAAGGCAGGCCCGGCGACGTCATCTGGATCCCGGAGAAGACCGCCATCGTCTATGAGGGCGAAAAGTCCCTGGTCTGCTACGCGCTCTACCCCGTCGACTGGCGCAAGCGCCACGGCATGGCGTGATGGGGCAATGTGATGGCCCGGGCGATCCCATGATTCCACGCTACAGCCGACCCGAGATGACGGCCATCTGGGAGGCCGCCAACCGCTACCGCATCTGGTTCGAAATCGAGGCCCATGCCTGCGATGCCCAGGCGGCGCTAGGCGTCATCCCCAAGGAGGCGGCGGCAGCCGTCTGGAAGCTCGGCCGCTTCGATCCGGCGCGCATCGACGAGATCGAGCGCGAGACCAAACACGACGTGATCGCGTTCCTCACCAACCTCGCCGAGCACATCGGTCCCCCTGCCCGCTTCGTCCATCAGGGCATGACATCCTCCGACGTGCTCGATACCTGCCTCGCCGTCCAGCTGAAACAGGCGAGCGACATCCTGCTGGCCGATCTCGACCGGCTGCTCGCGGTCCTGAAGCGCCGGGCGATGGAGCACAGGAATACGCTGACCATTGGCCGCAGCCACGCCATCCATGCCGAACCCACGACCTTCGGCCTGAAGCTCGCCGGCCACTACGCCGCCTTCGACCGGGCCCGCGGCCGCCTCAAGGAGGCGCGGCGCGAGATCGCCACCTGCGCCATCTCCGGCGCAGTCGGCACCTTTGCCAACATCGATCCGGCGGTGGAGCGCCATGTGGCCGAGAAAATGGGCCTGACGGTCGAGCCGATCTCTACACAGGTCATTCCCAGGGATCGCCATGCCTTCTTCTTCGCCGTGCTCGGTGTCATCGCCGGCTCGATCGAGAACCTGGCGATCGAGATACGCCATCTCCAGCGCAGCGAGGTGCGGGAAGCCGAAGAGTTCTTCAGCGAAGGCCAGAAGGGCTCCTCCGCCATGCCCCACAAGCGCAATCCGGTGCTGTCGGAAAACCTGACCGGCCTGGCGCGGATCGTACGCGCCGCTGTGACGCCCGCCATGGAGAACATCGCGCTTTGGCACGAGCGCGACATCTCCCACTCCGCGGTCGAGCGGGTGATGGCGCCCGACGCCACCATCGCCTTGGACTTCGCGCTCGCCCGCCTCGCCGGGCTCATGGACAAGCTGATGGTTTATCCCGAGGCCATGCGCCGCAACCTCGATCTCTTCGGCGGGTTGGTCCATTCCCAGAGGGTGCTGCTGGCTCTGACCCAAGCGGGCATGGACCGGGAAGTCGCCTATCGGGCGGTCCAGCGCAACGCCATGCGGTCCTGGCAGGACAGCCTGGATTTCCAGGAGCTGCTCGAGGCCGATCCGGAAGTCGCCCAGAAGCTGAAGCCGGCCGAGATCGCTGCCTGCTTCGACCTCGCCTACCACACCAAGCGGGTCGACGAGATCTTCGAGCGGGTATTCGGAAAAGACTGAGGGCTCTACCCCTTCGTCTCTTCGGTCACCTGCTTGTGAGCCTCCTCGAGCAAATCGGCGAGATGCCCGCGCAGGCGGTGTTCGGTCATCTCCACGCCCTTGGCGGCGCAGTCGGCCAAGATCCGCTTCACCAGCGCGTCGTCATGGTTCTTTTCATGGACGTGCCCGGCGAGGGACTTGCGATACGCATCGCTCTCGGCCGGTGAGAGACCGAGCTGGGGCGTCAGCCAGCGGGCCAGCAGGCTGTCGCGCCGGGCCCTGGCCTTGAAGGCGATTTCCTGATCATGGGCGAACTTGCCCTCGTATCCCTTTTCGCGATCGTCGAAGCTGGCCATCGGCGCTTGCGCTCCCCGGGGCTCGTGGCGGTAAATGCGGCCCTGGTTATAGCGGGTCGCCCAGGGTTTTTGAACCAGCGAAGCGTGTCCTCGGGGAAAGCCTGATGTGCAGTGTCGTTATCCTCAGCCGGCCCGGCCATGATTGGCCCGTCATTCTCGGGGCCAATCGCGACGAAATGAGCTCTCGGCCCTGGCGTCCGCCCGCTCGCCACTGGCCGGATCGGCCTCAGGTGATCGCCGGGCTGGACGAGTTGGCCGGCGGAAGCTGGCTTGGCATCAACGACGACGGAGTCGTTGCCGGGATCATGAACCGGAGCGCCAGTCTCGGCCCCAGTCCGGGCAAGCGCAGCAGGGGCGAGCTGGTGCTGGAGGCCCTCGAGCACGCCGACGCCGACATCGCGGCGGGGGCCCTTTCGGAACTCGATCCCCAGGCCTACCGGCCCTTCAACATGATCATCGCCGACAGCCGGGATTGCTTCTGGATGCGCCACAGCGGCCTCAGGATCGAGGTCCATGGCGTGCCGGAAGGCGTCTCCATGCTGACGGCCCATGATCTCAACGATACTTCCAGCCGGCGCATCGGCCATTTCCTGCCGCTTTTTCGCGCGGCATCCGCGCCCGATCCCGAGCGCGACGATTGGCGCTCCTGGCAGGGCCTGCTGGCGAGCCGCCAGCATGGGGCCGGGGCCGGTCCGGGCGACGCCATGACGGTCGTGGGCGAAGACGGTTTCGGCACCCTTTCCAGCGCCCTCATCGCCCTTCCCGCCCCCGGGAGGGACCGCCGACCCATATGGCGGTTCTCCGCGGGGCGACCCGATGTCGCACCCTTCCTGCCCGTGGCCATGGGACGCTGACCAACATGGCTCGGCGCTGTCGTTGTTTTGCCACCATCGACCTGCTATAGGAAAGCGACTCTCCCCCCGCGATTCCGCGAGAACCTGCCATGTCACGTCGCCGCCGCATTTATGAAGGCAAGGCAAAGGTTCTTTTCGAAGGTCCTGAGCCGGGCACCCTGGTGCAATATTTCAAGGACGATGCCACGGCCTTCAACAATCAGAAGAAGGGCACCATCGTCGGCAAGGGCGTGCTCAACAACCGGATTTCCGAATATCTGATGACGCGCCTGGGGGAGGCCGGCATCCCGACCCATTTCGTGCGCCGCCTCAACATGCGCGAGCAGCTGGTGCGCGAGGTGGAAATCATTCCCCTCGAAGTCGTGGTACGCAATATCGCGGCCGGGCAGCTCGCGACGCGCTTCGGGCTGACCGAAGGCACGGTGCTGCCCCGCTCGATCGTCGAGTACTATTACAAGTCGGACCAGCTGGGCGACCCGATCGTCTCCGAGGAGCACATCACCGCCTTCGGATGGGCGACGCCCCAGGAGCTGGACGAGTTGCTGTCACTGTCGCTCAGGATCAACGATTTCCTGTCGGGCCTCTTCCTCGGCGTCGGCCTGAAGCTGGTGGACTTCAAGCTCGAGTTCGGCCGGCTGTGGGAAGGCGAGGATATGCGCATCGTCCTTGCCGACGAGATCAGCCCCGACAACTGCCGCCTGTGGGACGTGAAGACCAACGAGAAACTGGACAAGGATCGCTTCCGGCGCGATCTCGGCAAGGTGGCCGAAGCCTACCAGGAAGTGGCACGCCGGCTCGGCATCCTGCCCGAAGGCGGTCCGCGCGACATGGCCGGGCCCGAGACCGTGCAGTAGGCCCGCCCCCGGCATGAAGGCGCGTGTCCATATTACCCTCAAGAACGGCGTTCTCGATCCCCAGGGCCGCGCCATTGCCCATGCCCTGACCGGCCTCGGCTTCGCCGGGGTCGGCGAAGTGCGCCAGGGCAAGTTCATCGAGATCGATCTGGCCGAGAGCGACCGCGCCAAGGCCAAGGCCAGCGTGGAGGCGATGTGCGCCAAGCTTCTCGCCAACACGGTGATCGAGAACTACGCCGTCGACCTGGTCGACTGAAGTGGCGGCGCTGAGGCCAGTCCGCACCGCCGCCGCGAGCGCCGCGGGGGAGTTCTGAACATGCAGGCCGCCGTCGTCGTCTTTCCCGGATCGAACCGCGAGCAGGACGTGGCCAAGGCGCTCGGCGCCGTCATGGGCCATCCGCCCCACATGATCTGGCATCGCGACAGCGAGATCCCGAAGGTCGACCTCATCGTCGTGCCCGGCGGCTTTTCCTATGGCGACTATCTGCGCTGCGGCGCGATCGCCGCGCAATCGCCGGCCATGCGCGAGATCAAAGAGCGAGCCAAGGCGGGTATCGCCGTGCTCGGCATCTGCAACGGCTTCCAGATCCTGACCGAGGCCGGCCTTCTGCCGGGAGTCCTGCTGCGCAACGCGTGCCTGACCTTCGTCTGCCGCAATGTCGGGCTGAAGGTCGAGACCAGCCAAAGCCTGTTCACCAACGGCTACGCCGCGGGCCAGACGCTTTCGATCCCCGTCGCCCATCACGACGGCAACTATTTCGCCGACGACGCGACGCTCGACCGCCTGGAGGAAAAGGGCCAGATCGCCTTTCGCTATTGCGCCGGCGACGGGACGCTGGCCGAGGAAGCCAATCCCAACGGCTCGGCCCGCAGCATCGCCGGGGTGTTCAATGAGACCAAGAACGTGCTCGGCCTGATGCCCCATCCGGAAAATGCGGTCCTGCCCTTGCAGGGATCGGTCGACGGGCAGCCCTTGTTCCGAGGCATGGTCGAGGCGCTGTCTTGAACGACCAGGCCGCAGCGATGCCCACTATCACGCCCGAAATCGTCGCCGAGCACGGCCTGACGCCCGACGAATACCAGCGCGTGCTGACGATCCTCGGCCGGGCGCCCAACCTGACCGAGCTTGGCATCTTCTCGGTCATGTGGAGCGAGCATTGCTCCTACAAGTCCTCGCGGCGCTGGCTGAAACGCCTGCCCACCACCGGCGCCGTCGTCATCCAGGGGCCGGGCGAGAATGCCGGCGTCATCGACATCGGCGACGGGCAGGCCTGCGTATTCAAGATCGAAAGCCACAACCACCCGAGCTTCATCGAGCCCTATCAAGGGGCCGCGACCGGTGTGGGCGGCATCATGCGCGACGTGTTCACCATGGGCGCGCGACCGATCGCCAACCTGAACGCGCTCCGCTTCGGCGCGCCTGACGACCCCCGGACCCGGCATCTCCTGGCCGGGGTCGTCGCTGGCATCGGGGGCTATGGCAACTGCATGGGCGTGCCGACGGTCGGCGGCGAGACCAATTTCCATCCGGCCTATAACGGCAACATCCTGGTCAACGCCATGACCGTGGGCCTCGCCGACAAAGACCGGATTTTCTATGCCAAGGCCGCGGGCGTCGACAATCCCGTCATCTATGTCGGCGCCAAAACTGGACGCGACGGCATCCACGGCGCCACCATGGCCTCGGCCGAGTTCCGGGACGATTCCGAGGAAAAGCGGCCGACGGTGCAGGTGGGCGATCCCTTCACCGAGAAGCTGCTGCTGGAAGCCTGCCTGGAGCTGATGGCAACCGACGCCATCATCGCGATCCAGGACATGGGCGCGGCCGGTCTCACCTCCTCCTCGGTCGAGATGAGCTCCAAGGGCGGGCTCGGCATCGAGCTCGATCTCGACCTCGTGCCGATGCGCGAGACCGGCATGACGCCATACGAGATCATGCTTTCGGAGAGCCAGGAGCGGATGCTGATGGTGATCCGGCCCGAGGCCAGGGAGCGCGCCAGGGCCATTTTCGACAAATGGGAGCTCGATTTTGCCGAGATCGGCCGGCTCACCGACAACGGCCTTCTCGTGCTCAAGGCCGGCGGGCGGATCGTCGCCCAGCTGCCGGTGGCACCCCTGGTGGAGCAGGCACCGGTCTATGACCGTCCGACAGAGCCCACAGCGCCGGCCCGGCCGCTGAGGTCCGAGAGCCTGCGCGCCATCGAGCCCATTGCGGCGCTGGAAAAGCTCATGGCCTCGCCCGACCTCGCCAGCAAGCGCTGGATCTGGGAGCAGTACGATCATCTGATCATGGGCGAGACGGTGATCCGCCCCGGTGGCGACGCCGCCCTGGTGCGCATCCCGGGCAAGGCCAAGGGCCTGGCCATGACGACAGATTGCACGCCGCGCTATTGCTTTGCCGACCCGAAGCTGGGCGGGGCCCAAGCCGTGGCCGAAAGCTGGCGCAACCTGACAGCGGTGGGCGCCCGGCCGCTCGCCATCACCGACAACATGAATTTTGGCAATCCCGAACGGCCGGAAATCATGGGCCAGTTCGCGGGCTGCATCGAAGGCATGCGCGAGGCCTGCCTGGCGCTCGACTATCCCGTCGTCTCCGGCAACGTCTCCTTCTACAACGAGACGAATGGCAAAGGCATCCTGCCGACACCGGTCATCGGCGGGGTCGGCATCATCGACGACGTGGCCAAGGCCGTCTCGATCGCCTTCAAGGCATCAGGCGAGGCGATCCTCGTGTTCGGCACGACGATCGGCCATCTCGGCTGCTCGATCTACCTGCGCGAGCTGCTCGGCCGCGAGGAAGGCCCGCCGCCGCCCGTGGACTTGGCGGCGGAAAAGCGCAACGGTAATTTCATCCGCGGGCTTATCGCCGCCGGCCGGCTCAGCGCCTGCCACGATCTGGCCGACGGGGGCCTGCTGGTCGCCCTGGCGGAAATGGCCCTTGCCGGCGGCATCGGCGCCGAGATCGCGCTGCCGACGAACCTGGCGCCCCACGCCTTCTGCTTCGGCGAGGACCAGGGGCGCTATCTGGCGACCATGCCGACGGCGGCGGTCGAGGCGGTGCTGGCCGAGGCCAAGGCGGCCGGGGTCCCGGCCCGATTCCTCGGCCGGACCGGCGGATTGGCGTTGACAGTTGCCGCCGGCAATACGATATCCCTGGCCAAGCTCGCGGCGGTCCATGAAACATTCCTGCCCCGCTTGATGGCGGGGTGAAGCGGAGACGTCGATGGCGATGGATGCGGCCGAGATCGAGCGCCTGATCAAGCAGGCGATCCCCGATGCCGAAGTGGCCATCGAGGACCTGCGCGGCGACGGCGACCACTATGCCGCCACGGTCGTCTCCGCCGCCTTCGCCGGCAAGACCCGGGTGCAGCAGCACCAGATGGTCTATCAGGCGCTGCAAGGGCGGATGGGCGAGCAACTTCACGCGCTGGCGCTGCAGACCGCGGCGCCGCCGACGGCGTAGGGACAACAGAGGACGGAACGATGAGCAGCAATCCGGTCATCCAACGCATCCAGCAGGACGTCGCCGACAACGAGGTCGTGCTCTACATGAAGGGCACGCCCGTGTTCCCCCAATGCGGCTTCTCGGCCGCCGTGGTCCAGGTGTTGACCGAGCTGGGGGTCAAATTCAAGGGCATCGATGTGCTGACCGACCCGAGCCTGCGCCAGGGCATCAAGGAATTCAGCAGCTGGCCGACCATTCCCCAGCTCTACGTCAAGGGCGAGTTCATCGGCGGCTGTGACATCGTGCGCGAGATGTATGCCTCGGGCGAGCTGTCGCAGCTCTTCCAAAGCCGCGGCGTAGGCACGAAGGCGGCCTAAGCAGGGTTTCATCCGGCGGTCAGGAGAGTCCCCACTTTTGTCATGGCCGAGCCCGCCGTAGGCGGAGACCCGGCCATCCATTTGTAGCTCCCAGCAAAACAAGGCTGCGGATGGCCGTGACGTGAGGCTTGTCCTCGGACCGGCTGAAAGCCGGGTGCGGAGACCCGGCCATGACGCGACGCTGGTAACTACTTCAGCCCCTCACTCCGCAGCTGGTCTTCAATCCCAAGCAAAGGCCGCCATGCTGATGCTGCCATGGGCGAAGCTTCTGTGGAGCGGGCGGCCTTTCCCTTTCGACTTGCCGGCTACGCCGGCGCCCAGAGCGACGAAGAGCGGCAGAAAATGCTCTTCCCGCGGATGGGCGATGCGGCCCTCGGGCTTCAGGCGCCGATAGTCCACCAACGCCTCGACATCGCCCGCGACGACGCGGTCGGCCAGCCAGTCGTCGAAGGCAATGGCCCAATCGGCGGGCTTACGGCTGTCCACCTGGAACTGCCTGAGGTTATGCACCGCGCCGCCGCTCGCCAGGATCAGCACGCCTTCCCCGGCTAGCGGCGCGAGGCGTTGGCCCAGATCGAGATGCCACTCGGGGCCGCCGGCGACCTGGACCGAAAGCTGAGCGACCGGAATGTCTGCGGCCGGATAGAGCAGCATCAACGGATTCCAGGCACCATGGTCGAGGCCCTGGCCGGGATCGATGGCAGCTTCCGGAATCAGCTCCTTCACGCGGCGCGCCAGCTCCGGGGCGCCGGGCGCGGGATAGGTCAGGCGATAGAGCGCATCGGGAAAGCCGTAGAAATCATGGATCGTCTCTGGCCGCGCCGAGCCGCTGACTGCGGGCTCAGGCGTCTCCCAATGGGCGGAGATGCAGAGGATCGTGCGGGGCCGCGGCAGCGCGGCGCCGAGCCCGGCGATGAAGTCCCGAGCCGGAATATCCTCCATCACCAGCGTCGGCGCGCCGTGGGAAAGAAAGATCGCGGGCAATGGTCCGCCTGCTTTAGTCATGGTCGCTCCAAGGATTACACCGATATATGCGACGACTTGTATTGGTGCGCGGCGCCCGGCCTGTAAAGTATGTACTCGAAAGTAACCAGCGAAGATCGGCCTCAGCGGCCCTTCAAATACCTACCAGCAAGCGCCCACCCCAGGTGACCAGCCCCAGGCCTGCCAGGCGCCCAAGCAGCAGTCCGCGCGGCAAGAGCTTCTCGGCCAGCACGAGAGCCGAGAGTATGGCGATCCAGATCAGATTCATGATGCCGCTGACGAACAGGACCAGCATCAGCGCCCAGCAACAGCCAAGACAATAGAGCCCGTGGCGAAGGCCGAGGCGAAGCGCGCCGCCCGGCCCGGGCCTCCAGTACTGCGCAAGGATCTCGACGGGTGAACGGCAGAGGCGGAGGCAGGCTGCCTTGGCGGGCGCGAACTGATAGAGGCCAACGCCGATCAGGACGATGCCGGCGAGCCAGGGCCTGAGCCCGCCCATGGCGTTGGCCATGAGCCCGGCCTCGTGAAGCGCCCATTGCAGGACCGTGGCCGCGCCGCTGGCCGCTGTCCAGACAGCGAAGTAGCCGCCAAGGGCGAGCCAGGCCATGGCCACAGGAGCACGCTCGCCGCGCCGCCGCTCGACTGTCGCGATCAGCAGGACCACCGGCGCCGCCGACGGCGTCATCATGGCGACCATCATCACGGCCCACATGGCAAGCGTCAGCAGTGCGTCCGCGGCCCGCCAGGCATGGCGCATGGGCATCGCCATGAGGGAGAACCACGGGCCATAGTCGACGCCGACCAGGTAGGTCCAGCCGATCAACGTCAGCAGGACGAGGCCGGCGCCGGCGATCAGCCGGTCGCGCAACAGCAGCCACTCCAGAGCGGGCGCGCGCGCCATGGCGGGCTCTGCCCCGCCGGCTACGCCGCCGGATGGACGACGCCCTTGGGCGTATGCTCGACGTTGGCCAGCGTGCTGTGGCTGTTGTGATAGCTGTATTTGATCCCGCCGGTCGCTTTCACCATCCTGGCGCTGGCGATTTCGCCCTCGTGATGCTCGAAGCCGTTCGGCATCACTACGCGGATCCGATGCTCGGTGCCAGTCACAGGATTCTTGATCGGCTCGGATTCCGTTTCCAGGATGCCGGGAATGAAGACCCGCGCCTGACGCTTCTCCAGATCGAAGGAGAATTCGATCGGCTTGAACTGCGGATCCAACAGCTTGGCGGTGATGAGGGAAAAGATGTGGAACAGCGTGCCCTCATCCTGCTCCTTGCCGCTCAAGATGGTCAGCAACGCCTCGCGTTGTTTCGCATTCGCCTTTTCGTCCACCACCGGCAGCATTGTGCCGTTGCCCAGGTGAAGCGCGCCGGGGAAATCCACCACGGCCGCGAAGGCGAGGCCCGAGAGGTCCGTATCGCCGAAATGTCCCTTGTCGATCTTCATCGCCACCATGCCCTGACAATTGCCATGGGTGGGCAGCGCGTTGAAGTCACAGGGGCAGCCGTAAGCGCAGTTGCAGTTCTTGATCCAGCGGCCCTTCAGATGCCATTTCACGGAAGCCATGTACCCTCCCCTCACCCCGGTTGGCGATCAGCTTGGCGTCGGCCCGTCCCGGATGCGATTGTACCACCGTGCCGGGGGGAATCCAGGCAGCGGACCTCCAGGGATTTGTTACAACGAATACGGCTGCAGCTCTGCCGAGTGCAGCCGTGTCGGACGGCGGCCCCGTGTGTTCCGGTATTCCGAACCAGGATCCGCTCTTGTAAATGCCATCGCCTGACAGCAATCTCGGGTCAGAAAGAGAACATCGGGCGGATGTCCGTTGAAATATATCGCATTCTTGGAACACGCCTGCTCGCCTTTAGAGGGAATTCGCTAGGATCATGTTTCGTGCGCGGCTGAACCCGCGGCAAACCGAAACCGTGATCGACGTCGTGTACACCTGGGTGGACGGCGACGATCCCGGATTCCGGCGGGCGTTCGAACGCTACGCATCCACGACCCAGTCGACCAAGATCGCCGGTGCGCGGCGGTTTCGCGACAGCGACGAGCTGCGGTTCTCTCTACGCTCTCTCGAAGCGTATGTCCCATGGGCCGGGCGCGTGTTCCTGGTCACCAACGGGCAGGTTCCCCGATGGCTGAGGCGGGATCATCCCCGGCTCCGGTTGGTGCGCCACGAGGACATATTTCGAGACCCCTCGCACCTGCCCACGTTCAATTCCGCCGCCATCGAGGCCCATCTTCACCGAATCCCGGGAATCTCGCGGCAGTTCCTCTACCTCAACGACGACTTTTTCTTCGGGCGCCCCGTTTCCATCGACCAGTACGTCACAGGCGACGGACGTCCTCGAATCTGGGTTGAACCCTGGGAATTGCCGTTCAGATATAGCGACAAGGACGACGTGGTGATCCAGTGGCTGGGTTACTGCCGGGAATTGCTCACCGCGGCGCTCGGACGACGTCGTCTGGCCAATCCCTCCCACGGGCCAATTCTTTTCGATCGCGACGTGTTCTTTCAAGTTGAGTCCCGCTGGCGCGAGGAGTTAGCGCGGACTTCCGCGGCGCGCTTCCGGATCCCGCGCATGGCCATGCCCCACGTGCTGTACATCCACTGGCTGGCCGCACAACGCTGGTGCGAACTGTCGGTGAGTTCAGCGGAGCAGAGCACCTTTGTCATGTTCCAGCCGCCGCTCACCCGGGTAAACGAAAAGCTGGAGCACATCCGGCGTACGCGCCCCCTATGCTTCTGCATCAACGACGACTGGGATGAGGATCCGGCGGCCAAGGCCGGTCTGCTGAGAGGATTCCTCGAAGACTACTTTCCAGGAAATTCGAGCTTCGAGACCGCCGGGCGTAACGCCGACGATGCAACCGCTCGGCATGCCCGTCCAGGCGTGCATGACCAGGGTGCGATCTCGTAGCGCTTCAATTCGCCTGCATGCGAAGTTCCCGTCTCTCCCTCGAAACAGATCCGAATGCATTCATGGAGCAGTTCGCCGAGTGGGGCTTAGCCATCCTGAATTCGCGGAAACGGTTCCCCCGGTGGCCTTCGAGCGCCACCCGGGTATCGATCAAGGTCGCTGGAAGGCAACTTCGCCGTGGCCCGCTTCTTCCCTCTTCCCCTGAGCCATGCCGGAAAGAAAGTAATTCTCCCAGAAAAAGGCATCCCACGGACCGCGGCGGCGGATTGAGGTCCATGGCTTGCGGCCCGAAAAGTGGATAATCCAGGGCTCCTCGTAAAGTTCGAGTACGGATTGGATTTGCGCGGGAATAGCGCCGCGATTGGCATAGCGCAGAAGTCCGTGCTGACAGTTCCATCTGGGGTCGAGCAATTCGACATTCCCGGCCAGCGCCACGTTGAGGGCGTCCTGATCCTTGAAGATGTATCGGGGCTGTCTTTCGGCCAGAAGGCTCTCGACCGTTTCCAATGCTCCGGACGCAGCCAGCGGAGCGAGATCGACGACAAGCAGCCCCGAGTTGAAGTACCCGCTTGGGTTTCGCAGCCCGAGGTAATCCGAAAGGTACTGGTCGGCTCGCCAGACCATGCCAGACGCGGCAATTCTTCCGCTTCGCTCCACCGTCAGGACCAGCGGATAGTCGACCACCGCTCCCACGGGATGGCCGCGCAGGTCCGCATCGGCGAGACCGCGCAGATCGCGCAGCACAATCATGTCGGCATCGAGGTATATGACGCGGGGTATGCCGGCGAGAAATTCCGGCAATCGAAGCCTGGCGTACGCGATGGCCGAGATCCCGCCGGCGCCGGCGTAGCGGCTGGTGGTGCCAGTGATGTCCCGGAATTCGATTCGCAGCCTGCCGCTGCCCGGCAGCGTCGACTTGGCCCGCTCTACCGGGCCCTCATGGAATGCATGGATTACGACATCTGACGCCGAGTGCCTTTCTATGCTTTTCACAAGAGCGGCAAACGGAATCTCGAAATTCCCGTCGAAGCAGCAAGCAATGTGGATCACGGCCACGTCCCCGATGGTGGCGGTCGACGATGCTCCTACGCGCGCCCGGTTTCGAGCTAACCGGCCAATTGCTCCGCCGGCACCCTGGCGGAAGCGAGCAGGCCAGCAACTACGCTACTGCACGTCAGTCGACGCCGCACCGCCGCACCGCCTAACGCCGGCTCAACAAAAAGCGCAGCCACATTGTGTATATGGCTGCGCCAATTTGTTGAGTTCAGTGCAAGACCCTGTGGCGTAGAGACTTCAGGAAGCCTAGCGCGAGTAGAACTCCACCACCATGTTGGGGTCCATCTGCACGGGATAGGGCACGTCGCCGAGGCCGGGCGCGCGCAGGAACGTGGCACGCATCTTCTTGTGGTCGGCTTCCAGGTAGGTCGGCACATCGCGCTCCCCGGAACCGACTGCCTCCAGCACCAGCGCCATCTCCCGCGACTTCTCCCGCACCTCGAGGACGTCGCCGTCCTTCAGCATGTAGGATGGGATATTGACCCGCTTTCCGTTGACCGTGACATGGCCGTGGTTGACGAACTGCCGGGCGGCGAAGACCGTGGGCACGAACTTCGCGCGATAGACGGCCGTATCGAGCCGGCGCTCCAGCAACGCGACCAGGTTCTCGCCCGTGTCACCCTTGCGCCGCGCCGCTTCCTCGTAGATGCGGCGGAACTGGCGCTCGCCGATGTTGCCGTAGTAGCCCTTGAGGCGCTGCTTGGCCATGAGCTGGGTGCCGTAGTCGGTCGGCTTGCGCCGACGCTGGCCATGCTGGCCGGGGCCATATTCGCGGTCGTTGTAAGGGCTCTTGGGGCGACCCCAGAGGTTCACGCCCAGGCGGCGGTCGATCTTGTACTTGGATTCGGCGCGTTTGGTCACGTCGGCAAACTCCCGTGTTGACGGTTTTCCTTCATGTCCCGAGTGTCCGGCCCGGCAAACCCGGCGGCGGGGCGGCGGCACTATCTTGAGGCGCGCCGCCCTCAGCTCGGAAGTCGCGGCACTATAGAGACGGAACCAGACCTGTCAAGGAATGGAACACCCGGCATTTTCAATGACTTATGGCGGGCCACCCCTTCCGCCACAGCCCCCTCACTTCGACCGCTGCCTCAGCGTGGACAGCTCGGCCACGATCCCATGGAGGGTGCGCACCTCCTGGCGGGTCAGGGCAGCGCGCTGAAACAGGTTGCGGATGTTTCGCACCATGCTGGGCCGCTTCTCGATATTGCGCAGAAACCCGCAGTCGTCGAGCCGCTCTTCCAGATGGGCGAAGAAGTTCAAAAGCTCCGCCTTGGTGGCGGGCCTGGTCTCGTTGGTGACCAGCCGGCTGGGCGGGGTCGCGTCGCCTGCCTGGAACCATTCATAGGCCAGGATCAGGACCGACTGGGCCAGGTTGAGGGACGCGAAGCCGGGATTCAAAGGGACCGAGATGACTGCATCGGCGAGGGCAATGTCCTCGTTGCGCAGACCGGTGCGCTCGGGCCCGAAGAGGACTCCGACCGGCTCGTCCCGCGCCGTCCATTTGCGGATTTCGGCAGCGGCCCGGCGCGGGGTCGCGACCCGCTTGATCGTGCCCCGATGGCGTGCCGTGGTGGCGTAGACGCGCCTCAGGTCGGCGATGGCCTCTTCCGCGCTGGCGAACAGCCGGGCCCGCTCCAACACCGCATCGGCACCCGAAGCGGCCGCCACCGCCTTGTCGTTCGGCCAGCCGTCCCGAGGGCGCACCAGCCGGAGATCGCCCAGGCCACAGTTCATCATGGCGCGGGCCGCGGCGCCGATGTTCTCGCCGAGCTGGGGCTCGACCAGCACGATCGCGGGCCCGCCGGCCGCAAGGCCACGCTTGCGATCGGTCCCGGCCATCAGGGCTTCGGGTGATGAGTGCGAGCCTCGGGATCCGCCCCGGTACGGAAAAGCTTCCAAGTGATGGCGTCATGGAGCGCGTTGAACGAGGCATCGATGATGTTGGTCGAGACGCCGACGGTGGTCCACCGCTCGCCTCCCCGGTCGGCGCTTTCGATCAGCACCCGGGTCACCGCCTCGGTACCGTCATTGGGCGTCAGGATGCGGACCTTGAAGTCCACCAGGCGCATGTCCTCGAGCTCGGGATAGAACGGCTTCAGGGCCTTGCGCAGCGCCGTGTCGAGCGCGTTGACCGGGCCGTTGCCGGTGGCGACCGACATCAGCTTTTCGGATCCGACCTCGACCGTGATGGTGGCCTCGGACTCGGTCACCAGCTCGCCGCGCGCGTTCCAGCGGCGGTCGTCCATGACCCGGAAGCGTGCAAGACGGAAGAACTCCGGCACGCGCCCCAGTGCGCGCCGCGCGAGCAACTCGAAGCTCGCCTCGGCGCCGTCATAGGCGTAGCCGTCATATTCCCGCGCCTTCACCGTCTCCACCAGGGAGGCGATCTTGGGGTCGTCGGCCTCGACCGCGAGGCCGATGTCGCGGAAACGGGCCACTATGTTCGCCCGGCCCGACTGGTCGGAAACCACGATATGGCGGCAGTTTCCGACCAGGCCTGGCTCGATATGCTCATAGGTGCGCGGGTCCTTCTCCACCGCCGAAACATGCAAGCCGCCTTTATGGGCGAAGGCGGACTCGCCGACATAGGCCGCGTTGCGCAACGGCGCGCGGTTGAGGCGCTCATCCAGGAGATGCGAGATCTTGGTGAGCTGGGCAAGCTGCCCGGAACCGATGCCGGTCTTGAACCCGGTCTTGAGAGCCAGCGTCGGGATGAGGGAGACGAGATTGGCATTGCCGCAGCGTTCGCCAAGCCCGTTCAGGGTGCCTTGAACCTGGCGCGCGCCGGCCCTAAGCGCGGCCAGGCTGTTGGCGACGGCGTTCTCGGTGTCGTTGTGGGCGTGGATGCCGAGCTTGCTGCCGGGGATCTTGGCCGCCACCTCGCCAACGATGCGCTCGACCTCATGGGGCAGCGTGCCGCCATTGGTATCGCAGAGCACGATCCAGCGCGCGCCCGCCCGCTCCGCCGCCTTCAGGCAGTCCAGCGCGTAGACCGGATTGGCCTTGTAGCCGTCGAAGAAATGCTCGGCATCGAACATCGCCTCGCGCCCGCGGGTTGCGGCCAAGGCCACGCTCTCCTCGATCATGGAGAGGTTTTCGCTGCGCGGAACGCCAAGCGCCACGTCAACCTGGAAATCCCAGCTCTTGCCGAACAGGCAGACGGCAGGAGCCTTGGTCCCAAGGGATGCGGTCAGAGCCGGGTCATTGGCGGCACTCCGGCCCGAACGCCTGGTCATGCCGAAGGCGACGAGCCGGGCGTGGGACAGCGCCGGCGCTTCGGCAAAGAAGGCATCGTCGGTCGGATTGGCGCCCGGCCAGCCGCCTTCGATGTAGTCGACGCCCAGCCTGTCCAGCGCCTGGGCGATGGCACGCTTGTCCTCGACGCCGAAATCGACGCCCTGGGTCTGGGCGCCGTCGCGCAAGGTGGTATCGAAGATATAAACGCGCTTGTCGTCGGCCATCAACGGTTCCTACTTGGCCGTTGATCGGCCGTCAACCGGAGGACTTGCCGGAGCTACGTCAAACCTTTGCGGGGACCTTGCCGACCACGTCGGCAATGCCCTTGGCCATCGAGACAAATTCGCTCGGCATCATGACAATGGTCATGGTGTTCTGTTCTGCCCCCACTTCGGTGAGCATCTGCATGCGCCTCAGCTCAAGAGCCTCCGGGTTCCGCATGATGACCTCGGCAGCCCTGCGCAGCTGCTCGGCGGCGTCGAGCTCGGCTTCGGCCTTGATCAATCGGGCGCGTTTCTCGCGCAAGGCTTCGGCCTCCTGGGCCATGGCCCGCTGCATCGTTGGCGGAATCTCCACATTTTTCATCTGGACGCGCTCTACTTTGACGCCCCAGGGTTCGGTGATGCTATCGATAGACTTCTGCATCTCTTCGGAAATCGTGTCCTGCGCCTTCAGAATGTCGTCGAGCGTGTGCTGTCCGAGAACGGTGCGCAGCGTCGTCAGGGAGACCTGCTCGACAGCATTGGCGACTCCCCGAACCTCCATGACGGCACGCTCGGCATCCATGATCCGATACCAGATCACCGCATCGACCTTGATTGGAACGTTGTCGCGCGTGATGCCTTCCTGCTGCTCGACCGCGGCCGTTACCGTGCGAAGATCGAGTTTGGTCTGCCACTCGATGAAAACCCAGACGAAATAAAGACCGGGGCCTGAGGTTCGACTGTACTTACCCAATCGGAACACGACGGCGCGTTCGTATTGGTTGGCTATCCGGATGCTGCAAATCACGGCTGCCACGAGCGCAACGACGATAACAACCGAGACCGGGTAGGAGGCGACAAACGCGACCAGGGAGTCACCCATAGTTCACCTGACATTGTCCGCTTGGAAAATTTGACGAACAGCATAGCGATACTACCACGGGATGGCGTCGCGTGTTCATTGTGGCCAAGGCAGGCAATATCGAGGAAAATCCCGCGTTCCCCGCGACGCTCGTGCAGCTGCCGGTGAATCCACGCGCCGTCGCCCGCGTCCATCAGGTTTGAAAGCACAGCCCAATGGCCATGTTCGATCACGTTCAGATCAAGGTCGACGACTTGGAGAGAAGCCGTGCCTTCTACGAGCCCGTCCTCGGCACTCTCGGATACAAGGTGGTGTTCGAGGCCGAAGCGGTTGTCGTCGGCTACGGCAACAATCCCCACGACATGTTCGAAGTACGCCAGGCCGGCCCAGACGCGCCGGTCTCCAAATCAGCGCACATCGCCTTCGCCGCCCAAAGCGAAGATGCCGTGCGCGCCTTTCATGCGGTGGCCCTTGCCCAAGGCGCCAAAAACAACGGCGCGCCGGGACCGCGGCCACAATACGAAGACGGCTATTTCGCTGCCTTCGTCATTGACCCAAACGGCCACAATCTCGAGGCCGTGTACAAGAAGACCTGAACCCTACCCGGCGCGGCGCCAGGCCGTGCCCTTGGGACCATCCTCCAGGACGATCCCCTGCTTCGCCAGATCGTCGCGGATCCTGTCGGCCTTGGCGAAGTCGCGGGATTTTCGGGCGGCGATGCGCTCGGCGATGAGCGCTTCGACGGCGGCGGCATCGGGACCACCCTCCCCACCCTTGAGCCAGTCAGCAGGCCGTTGTTGCAGGAGTCCGAGGAGCGCGCCATCCGCAAGCAGGGATGCCTTGGCCGCGGCCCGCTCGGACAGATCCGTGGCCTTGTTCAGCCTTGCCGCAGCTTCGTGGAGCGCGGCTAGCGCGGCCGGGGTGTTGAGATCGTCCTCCAGGGCGGCCAGGAGGTCCGCCGAAGGTTCACTCTGCGTCACCGGAACATCGGCGCTGCGCTGAAGCGCGCCGTAAAAGCGGTCGAGCTGGGCGGTCGCCTCCTTCACGCCTTCGAGGGTGAAATCGAGGGGCTGGCGGTAATGGGCCGAGAGCAACACCAGCCGGATGGCCTCGCCCTTCTGCCCCTCATCCAGCAGATCATGCACGGTGATGTAGTTGCCAAGCGACTTGGACATCTTCTCGCCGTTCACCTGGACGAAGCCGTTGTGCATCCACAGGCGCGCCAGCGGCGCGCCGTCGTGGGCCGAGCGGCTTTGGGCGATCTCGTTCTCATGGTGGGGAAAGATGAGGTCGATGCCGCCGCCATGGATATCGAACGTGGTGCCCAGGAGGGCTTCCGACATGGCCGAGCACTCGATATGCCAACCCGGCCGGCCGCGGCCCCAGGGGCTCTCCCAGCCCGGATCCTCGGGCTTGCTCGGCTTCCACAGGACGAAGTCGGCCGGACTCTTCTTGTAGGGCGCCACCTCGACCCGGGCGCCGGCGATCATGTCCTCCTGCGACCGGCGCGCGAGCTGGCCGTATTCGGGCATGGAGGGCACGTCGAACAACACATGGCCTTCGGCCTGATAGGCATGGCCCTTGGCGAGCAGCCGCTCGATCATCGCGATCATGCCGGGGATGTGTGCCGTCGCCCGCGGCTCCGCATCCGGCGGCAGGGCGCCCAGAGCCGTCATGTCGGCGTGATACGCCTCGGTCGTGCGCCGGGTCAGCTCGGCGATGCTCTCCCGGTTCTGCGCCGCCGCGGCAATGATCTTGTCCTCAACATCGGTGATGTTGCGAACGTACACGACATGCTCCGGGCCGTAGACCTTGCGCAAGACTCGGGCAAGCGTGTCGAAAACCACGACGGGACGGGCATTCCCCACATGGGCGGGCTCATAGACCGTCGGGCCGCAGACATAGAGGCGCACCCGCGCCGGATCGATGGGCGCGAAGGCTTCCTTGCGGCGCGTCAGGGTGTTGTAGAGCTGGATGGTCATGGCCTAGCCGGTCTCTCCGCGCAGCCGGGCGAAGGCGCGTCGCCGGCCGATAAGCGGTAGCAAGAGTTTCATCTCCGGTCCATCCTCGCGCCCGGTCAGCGCCAGGCGGAGCGGATGGAAAAGCGCGCGGCCGCTCTTCCCGGTTGCCTGCTTCACCGCCGAAGTCCAAGCGCTCCAGGTCGAAGCGTCCCAGGGTTCCGGCGGAAGAAGTTCGGCGGCGGACGACGCCAGTTCGGCATCCTCGATCCGGGGCGCGATCGCATCGCGAACAGTATTCAACCAGTCCGCCGCATCGGCGAGGCGCTTGATGTTGCCCCGGACGGCGAGCCAGAAGGTCTCATCGGCGGCAGGCGGCAGGCGGTCGGCGACGGCGGAGAAAGGCAGCAGATGCAGCAGCCGGGCATTCATCGCCCAAAGCTCGGCAAGGTCGAAGCGCGGCGCTCCGCCGTGGAAGCGGGCAAGGTCGAAATCGGCGGCGATCGTATCCAGACTGGTCCGCGGCTCGGCGGCACCCGCGCCCAGGCGGGAGAGGTAGCTCGCGAGCGCCAACGGCTCGATGCCCTGCTCGCGAAGCTCGCCCAGCGACAGGCTTCCCAGGCGCTTCGAGAATCCTTCGCCCGAGGCATCGGCCAGCAAGGGCAGATGGCCGAACTCCGGCGGCACGGCGCCCATGGCCAGGAACAGCTCGATCTGAGCGCCGGTGTTGGTCACATGGTCGGCGCCGCGGATGACATGGCTGACGGCGAAGTCAATGTCGTCGACGACAGAGGTAAAGGAGTACAGATAGCTCCCATTGGCGCGGATCAGCACCGGGTCGCTTTGGCTCGCCTCGTCGATCTGCTGTGGCCCACGGACAACATCGATCCAGCGGCTGGTCCCGCCCGAAAGCCGGAATCGCCAATGGGCCCGTCGGCCCTGGGATTCCATCGTCTCTCGATCCGCCTCGCTCAGCGACAGCGCCGCCCGGTCGTAGACCGGCGGCTCGCCGCGCTGAAGCCGGAGCTTGCGCTTCAGAGCCAGCTCCTCGGGCGTTTCGTAGCAGGGATAGAGACGGCCGGCGACCTTGAGGTCGGCCGCGGCCTCGTCGTAGCGCGACAGGCGTCCCGACTGGGATGCTTTCTCGTCCCAGGCAAGCCCGAGCCAGAGAAGATCGGCCTCGATGCCGGCCGCATAGGCGGCGGTCGAGCGCTCGCGGTCCGTGTCGTCGAAGCGCAGGAGGAAACTGCCGCTATGACGATGCGCGTAAAGCCAGTTGGCGAGCGCGACATAGGCGTTGCCGACATGCAAGCGTCCGGTCGGGCTCGGCGCGAAGCGCAGGCGCGGCGCTGAGGCTTCACTCACCACGATGCAGCACTCCGGGAATGGTCAGCTGCGGAAACCGTTGGTGATCGGATACCGCCGGTCGCGACCGAAGGCGCGGCGCGTGATCTTGACGCCGGGCGGGGCCTGGCGGCGCTTGTATTCGGCCACGTCCAGCATGCGCCAGACCCGGCGGATCGTCGCCGGGTCGTAGCCCTTGGCGGCGATCTGATCCACCGTCATCTCGCCCTCCACCAGGCCTTCCAGGATCGCATCCAGCACGTCATAGGGCGGCAGGGTGTCCTGGTCGGTCTGATTGGGCTTCAACTCCGCCGTCGGCGCCTTGGTCAGGATCCGCTCCGGGATGACGACGCCATCGGGCCCGCGCCCGCCCTCCGGTCTGGCGCCATTGCGCCAGCGCGAAAGGGCATAGACCGTGGTCTTATAGACGTCCTTCAGCACCGAATAGCCGCCGCACATGTCGCCGTAGAGGGTCGCGTAGCCGACCGACATCTCGGACTTGTTGCCGGTCGAGAGCACCATGTGCCCGAGCTTGTTGGAGAAAGCCATGAGGGTGAGGCCGCGGGCCCGGCTCTGGATGTTCTCCTCGGTCGTGTCCGGCTTCCGGCCTTCGAACACCGGCGCCAGCATGGCGCCGAAGGCCTTCATGGCCGGTTCGATCGAGACGCTGTCGAGGCGGATGCCAAGCGCGTGGGCGCAGGCCGCCGCGTCGTCAAGGCTCTCCTGGCTGGTGTAGGGCGACGGCAGCATCAGCGCCCTCACCCGTTCCGGCCCCAGCGAGTCGGCGGCGACCGCGGCGGAGATCGCCGAATCGACGCCACCCGACAAGCCCAGCACCACGCCGGGAAACCGATTCTTCTCCACGTAGTCGCGCAAGCCCAGCACCAGGGCGTGGTAGATGCCCGGAAGCCCGAATACCGGCTCGACGATTTCGCCGGCGACGCAGCTCCATCCGGCATTGCCGCGCCGCCAGCGGGTGAGCTGGACGCCCTCCTGCCAGGCAGGAAGCTGGGCCTTCAGGCTGCCGTCGCGATCGAGGGCGAAGGAGGCGCCGTCGAACACGAGCTCATCCTGGCCGCCCACCTGGTTGACGTAGATGATGGGCAGGCCGGTGCCAGCGACGCGGCCGCCGGCCAGCTGCATGCGCTGGTCGTGCTTGGCGTCCTCATAGGGGCTGCCGTTGGGAACCATCAGGATCTCGGCCCCCGTCTCGGCCAGGGTCTCGGCCGCCTCGGGCGTCCACATATCCTCGCAGACCATGACTCCGAGACGCACGTCCCGAAAGCTCATGGGTCCCTGGGGCGGGGCCGCGCTGAACAGGCGCTTTTCGTCGAACACGCCGTAGTTGGGCAGGTCCACCTTGAAGCGCTTGGCCGCGACGGCGCCATCGGAAAGCAGCAGCGCGGCGTTGTAGAGCTTGCCGTCGTCGAGCCAGGGCGTGCCGAGCAGCAGGGCCGGGCCGCCGTCGCCCGTATCTCTTGCGAGGCTCTCGACCGCGTCCCGGCAAGCGGTCTGGAAGGCTGGCTTCAGAACCAGATCCTCGGGCGGATAGCCGCTGACGACGAGTTCGCTGAACAGCACCAGATCGGCGCCGAGTCGGCGCGCTTCGCCCCGCGCAGCACGAATCTTCGCCGTATTCCCGGCGACGTCGCCCACGGTCGGATTGATCTGGGCAAGCGCGATAGCCAATTCCTGGGTCATGGTTCGTGAACTTAACCGAAGGTGTCGGCCTGTCAAAGGTGGGGAGCCAAGTCCCAGGTTTCCAGCTACAACCCGACCAGCATGAGAACACCGGCCGCGACGATCAGCAGGTTGCCGTCGAGCTGAAGCCAGCCGACCCTGGTGGCAATCGGCAATGCCACGGCGCGGCTCAGCCATTCTCCCAGCCAGAGTAACAGAATACTGAAGCCGGCGACGGAGATCGCCACCGGGCCGAGGCCGAGGCCCGCGATGCCTCCGGCAAACCCAAGCCCCATATTGTTGATCGACATCGCGCCGGCGAGAGTCAAGGTTTCCAGGAAATCCGGCCGCCTCGCCGGGGCCTGCGCGCGGGACGGTAGGTTCATTTGCCCTTCAGGCTTCCGTCTTTCGATCCAGATGTTGGACAGGCCGAGCCCCATCAGCAGCAATCCGGCGGCAATGTCGGGCAGTTTTGCCGGCAAGTAACCGTGCAAACTGCGGCCGGCGATCTGGGGCAGCACGGTCGCGGCGGTCGTCATGGCGGCGATCGCCAGATTCCGGACCAGGCCGATCTGCCTGCCCCGAAGTCCGTAAGCGAGCCCTATGGGAAGGTTTTCCGTGTTTGCGCCGATGCTGAGAGCGGCGGTCGACACAAGTGCGGTCAAGGGAGTCATGCGGAAGGAGCCTTGGAGTTCGCGCCGAGAAACCTGAACCGAACGCACTATTCAGCATAGCCGCGGGGCGGCCATGCGGCCCACGTTCCGCATGGTCGGCGGCGATCATGACGCCATGCAACCCGGGCCGACAGGCTTTTGTAGACGAATCGAGCAAGCTGCCCGGACACCAGTCTATGCGCCCTCGCCTCGGCAGCCATGCTAAGTTGTCGCCTCGGTGTTCCGGCAGCCGGGGTTCGCAAGCCATGGGAATCAGCCAATATTTTGCCCTGATCGGCTTCGGTCAGATCGGCTGGGGCTGGCAATTCCTTGCCGGCATATGGCTTACGGTGCAGATCTCGGTTTCCGCCTATGCCGTCGGCTTGTTGCTTGGCTTGCTGGGCTCCTGGGCGAAGCTGTCTGGAAAGCGCGTTGCGTTCGTCGTCGCGGAATCCTACACGACCATTGTCCGCGCCGTACCCGAACTGCTGCTGATCATTCTCATCTACTATACGGGGACCTCCGCCCTCAGGGACCTGCTCGTCAGCATGGGGTTTAGCGAGGACATCGAAGTCAACGCCTTCGGAGCGGCCGTCGGCACCCTGGGGTTCGTCCAGGGCGCCTATACGACCGAGGTGTTTCGCGGCGCGATTCTGTCGGTGCCCAAGGGGCAACTGGAAGCGGCGAAGGCGTTCGGGATGTCGTCGGTTCTTCGGTTCCGGCGCATCCTGTTTCCCCTCATGTTTCGCTACGCATTGCCGGGCCTGAGCAATCTTTGGCTCAGCATTCTGAAGGACAGTTCCCTGATCAGCGTCGTCGGGTTCAGCGAGCTGCTGTTCACGGGCAAGACCGCGGCCGCGTCGACCAAGCATTATTTCTACTTCTACTTCGTGACGGCGGTGGCCTTTCTTGTCCTCACCTCGGTCTCGAACATCGTTATCCGACAGATCGAACGCACCACACGAAAGGGCGTTCGCCTGACCTGAGAGGCAGACAGGGGTGATGGGTCGAATGCGGCCATGTGTTGCCCGGACTATCCGGAATATCGTCTTCGCCGCGGTCCGCAGCGGCTCGCGGCCTTGGCGGCACGTGTCACCGGAACGGGCGTCCCTATCAGTCAGAGCGTCCGGCCGCATTGGCCTCGCGCGCCTTGCCGTCGGCTGCGCGTTTGCGTTGGCGACTCAGGCGGTTTGCTCTCCTGGCGCCGAAGCGGCAACGATCACCGTCAACGGTGTCACGTTTTCGGATCGTCTGGGGGGATTCATCCTGGAGAAAGCCACGGGAGAGGGCACGCTCGATGATCCCTTCGTGCTGGTCGAAAGGATGACGGATCCAAACGGAGGAACCCTCTCATTCCTCGTTCCGCCGGAGTTCGGCAACCACATCGGCTCGCAGCATCATATCGGGTTCGCGCTGGTCAAAGTGATCGAGAACGCGACCGACATTCCCTGGACCTCCTTCGAGCTCGAGCTTCAGTCGGTACTCGGCACGCCGAGCGACTATTTCGACGGGCTCTCCTTCGGGCAGGGATCCCATGCCGGGCGACCCTTCAGCGCCGACGGATTCAGCCAGTTGACGGCCTTGGATGAGCCCAATGATCGGATTGAACTCGACCATGGCAAGATCCCCATCGGGGGGCGCGTCACGGTGCGCTTCGTCATCACGGAATTCGACCCTCTGATCGAGGCCTATCTGCTTCAAAGGCCGGGCAGGCCCGTGGCGTCAGAACCCCTGAAGCCGGGCAGGAAGATGCTCGCTTCACGCTGACATCGCCCGACCGCGTTTGGCCCAACCGCACTTGCTCTATCTCAAGTGATCGCCGATGGAACGATGATTAACTGGCTGTAACTAGGTCCGAAACCGCCACGACACTAGGATCGGCCGTCGAGGCGCCATAGCTTCGCTCGAGGCGTCCTCCCTCGCCAGGCGTTCGCCTTGGCTTCCGTTTCCCCGAATCAGGAGGGGTGAATTGGCCTTGCAGTCGACCGGCAAGAAGACCCAAAGCGAGTTCCTGGGAATTGCCAAGACGGTTTTCTTTGCCTTGCTCATTGCCGGCGGGATCCGCAGCTTCCTGTTCGAGCCTTTCCATATCCCTTCGGGCTCGATGATCCCGACGCTCCTGATCGGCGACTATCTGTTCGTCGCCAAATACAGCTATGGCTACAGTCACTACTCCTTCCCTTTCAGCCCCGATCTTTTTGACGGCCGGATTTTCGCCGGGGAACCCAAGCGCGGCGACGTGACGGTCTTCCGAAAACCGACCGAAGTGTCGGTGGACTACATCAAGCGCGTGATCGGCCTTCCCGGCGACCGGATCCAGATGAAACACGGGGTGCTGTTCATCAACGGCGTCGCCGTCGTTCGCAAGCGGATCGCCGACTATGTGGATCAATGGGGAAGCGCCTATCCGCAATACGTCGAGACATTGCCCAACGGCGTCTCGCATCTGATCATCCAGGAGCAGGGCGACAGCGGGCCTCTTGCCGACACGCCCGAGTTCCTGGTTCAGCCCGGCCACTACTTCATGATGGGCGACAACCGCGACGACTCCATGGACAGCCGGACCACGGAGGTTGGCGAGGTGCCGGCGGAGAACCTGATCGGCCCGGCGGAGCTGCTGTTCTTTTCCTTGGATCAGTCGGCCAGCTGGTGGGAGTTCTGGAAATGGCCGTCGGCGATCCGCTTCAGCCGCCTGCTGTCCTTCATCAATTGAGACAGGTTCGGACCGCATTCCCGAACGGATATTGACGGCATGAGGCACGCCGGTCTTTAAGCCTTGTGGGTCATGCGGCTGCGCATGAGGCCGGGTTTGGAACCTAGGGGCGCCTGACATGGAAGGTCTGCTTGGCTTCGTTTTGGCCGGATTGGCGCTGGCCGGCAGCCCCGGCCCGAACACGCTCAGTCTCGCCGCCACCGGGGCCGCCTTCGGGCCCCGTCGCGGTCTCGGCTACATGAGCGGAATAATCCTCGGCATGGTCGCGGTGATGGGAATCGTCGCAACGGGGGTGGCGGGACTATTGCTGGCTCTGCCGGGCGCAGCCCCTCTGGTTGGGGTCCTGGCTGCCGCCTATTTCGCCTATCTCGCCTGGCGCATCGCGACGGCGCCGCCCTTGACCAAGGGGTGCAGCCAGGGCCGCCAGCCTACTCTTGCGGGCGGCGTGTTCCTGTCCCTCGTCAACCCCAAAGGCTATGCCGCCATGGCGGCCCTGTTCTCCGGCTTCCGGCTGGTGCCCGGGCGCCTGGAACTGGACGCAGCGGCGAAGACCCTCGTACTGCTGGCAATCATTACGGGGGTCAACATCGCGTGGCTGTTCGCCGGGGCCGCGCTAACGCGCTTTTTTCAGGACCCGCAGAGCAACCGCGTCATCAACGTGACTTTCGCGGTCCTTCTGGTGGCGTCGGTCGCCTTCGCGCTGCTGTTCCGGATCTAACTTCGACCTGCGCCGGCGGCATTCACTTCCTGAGCAGGAACTCGCGGCCGACCTTGACCTGGGGCTTGCCGTCGTATTCGACGATGTCGGCTGTGGCGTAGGTTTCGGTCCAGCGCTGGGGCAGATAGGACCCGGTGCCGATCACGTCGATGGGCGCCTTGGCCTCGGCCATCAGGCGGCATTTGGCCGGATCGAAGCCCGAAGAGGCCACGAGCTTCACCTTGGCGAAGCCTTCGCCGTCGAGCGCGTCACGAAGATGGTGGCACGCAGCGGCGGAGACGCCGGCGCCCACGAGATAGCGCAGCTCGGACTCGCTGCGATAGCCGCGGATCGCCTCGGGCACGTGACGCTCGAGGGCGGCATAGGAATGAGCGGGATCGAGTCCTTCGACGAAACGGCTGCCTGGCGTATCGATGCGCAAGTTGAGGCGCCCTTCGCCTGCGAGCTCGGGAAAGCGCCGGCAAACGGCGAGAGAGTCGCTGACCTCGCGGCCGAAGTAATCCACCAGCACGGTCATGTCGTCGTCGGGGAAGGTCTCGTGGAACATCTCGGCCGCGCGCACCGTCGAACCGGCATAGCCGATGAGCGCGTGGGGCATGGTGCCGCGTCCGTCCGGCTGGCCGAAGTAGTGGGCCGTGGCGCCGGTCGCGTTGGCGACGAAGCCCTTGGCCCCTACCTTTCGCCGTGCGCGGGCCGAGCCAACGCTGGCCGCATAGGCCATGAGGTCCGCCATCTCGAGGCCCGCGCAATGGCGCGCGTCCATGGCGAGAAAGGCCACCTTGGGCAGATCGGCGCACATGGTGAAGGCGTTGAAGGCGGCAACGCAGGCGGGTCCGAGCTTCTGCAGGAAGATGGTCTCGAGATCGACCAGGTGCCTGAAGGAGCCGGTCAGGTAGAGGATCGGCTCGCCCGCCCCCACCCACTTGCCTTCAGGGAATCTGAGATCGATGGCGAAGCGCGTGTTCCGCGCCGCGGCGACGGCATTCAGCCACTCGATCATCAGACGCGGGGCCGAGATCACCGGCCGGCGCATGAAGACTGCATAGGTGACGGTCTTGTCGCCGAAATGCTCGATCGTCTTCTTCGTGCGCAGGAAGTAGTGATCGGTCCAGGCCGGGATCTGCTCCAGGTCCGGCTTCATGGCGGATGCCATTCGCGGGCGGCGTCCGGCTCAGGACGCCGCGGCGACCTTTCGCTGGAGGGCCGCGCGCTCCTGCTTCAGCGCCCCGGCGATCAGGAAAGCAAGCTCAAGGGCCTGGCTGGCATTGAGCCGCGGATCGCAATGGGTGTGGTAGCGGTCGGCCAGCGACTGCTCGGTCACCGCGCGCGCCCCGCCGATGCATTCGGTCACGTCCTGGCCGGTCATCTCGAAATGCACGCCGCCGGCATGGGTGCCCTCGTCCTGATGCACGGCGAAGAAGCCCCGTACCTCCTCCAGTATGCGCTCGAAAGGCCGGGTCTTGTAGCCGTTGGACGACTTGATGGTGTTGCCGTGCATGGGATCGCAGGCCCAGACGACCTTCGCGCCAGCGCGCGCGGCGGCGCGCAGGAGCGGCGGAAGCCTCGTCTTCACCTTGTCGGCGCCCATGCGGGCGATGAGGGTCAAGCGCCCCGGGATATTGGCCGGGTTCAAAACGTCGATCAGGCGCAGAAGCTCGTCCGGCTCCATGCTCGGTCCGCATTTGAGGCCGACGGGGTTCTCGATCCCGCGCATATATTCCACATGCCCGCCGTCGAGCTGGCGGGTGCGATCGCCGATCCACAAGAGGTGGGCCGAGCAGCCGTACCACTTGCCGGTCAGGCTATCGACCCGGGTCAGCGCCTGCTCGTAGTTGAGCAGCAGGGCTTCATGGCTGGTGAAGAACTCGGTTTCACGGATCTGAGGTATGGCCTCGGCGGTCATGCCGCAGGCGGACATGAAATCCAGGGTCTCGCTCAGGCGGTCGGCCAACTCCGCGTAGCGATGGGCGAGCGGGCTGTCGGCCATGAAATCGAGGGTCCAGCGGTGGACCTTGTGCAGGTCGGCGAAACCGCCCTGGGCGAAGGCGCGCAACAGGTTCAAGGTCGCCGCCGACTGGTTGTAGGCCTGGAGCAACCGTTCGGGATCGGGCCGGCGCGCGGCTTCCGTGAACTCGATTCCGTTGACGATGTCGCCGCGATAGCTCGGCAGTTCGACGCCGCCGACGACCTCGGTCGGCGCCGAGCGCGGCTTGGCGAACTGGCCGGCCATGCGCCCGAGCTTCACCACCGGCAGGGCGGCGCCGAAGGTCAGGACCACGGCCATCTGCAGCAGAACCCGGAAGGTGTCGCGGATGTTGTTGGCGCCAAACTCGGCGAAACTCTCGGCGCAGTCGCCACCCTGGAGCAGGAAGGCGCGGCCCTCGGCGACCTCGCCCAGGACATGCATGAGCCGCCTGGCTTCGCCGGCGAAGACGAGCGGCGGAAAGCTGCGCAGGCGGGCTTCTGCCGCCTCCAGCTTGGCCGGATCGGGATAGACGGGCAGCTGCTCAACGGGCCTGCCGCGCCAGCTTTCCGGTGTCCATTTCGCCGCCATCATTCGACCTTTGCCCTTCGAGAGGGTGACCCTATACGCCGGAAACAGGCCCGATTCAACCATCAGGCCGGTCACAGGGGTATGCCAGCCTTTCGCATGGCATCGAACCAACGATCGCGGTCAGCCGCATGTTTGTAGGCCCCCGTCAGGGCGGCGATGACCCGCAACCGGGTTTCCCGATCGATCGCGGCCGATCCGGCCGGATGTCCGACAGCAGTGGTGTCATCCAGGAACGCCACCGCTTCGGCGCGGGCTTCTTCCATCCGACCCAGCTGCGCGTAGCAGGCCGCGAGTTGGGCGTGCAGCCAAAAAGGCCGTGCATCAGTACTCCGAAGCTCCGCCAGGGCCTCTTCATACCGGCCGAGGGAGTAAAGCTCGTAGCCCAGGAGCAATCGATGATTGTCCGAGTAGTTTGGGTCCAATTGCAAAGCCCTTTGCAGACAGGCATTGGCCTCGGAATGTTTTCCGACATAGTTCAGGTACACGGCCAGATTGTGGACCGACCAGGGGTCGTTGGGATTTGCCGATACCGCGCTTTCGAGCTGGCGGCCGGCCTCGTCATAGCGACGAAACCACAGGTAGCACATTCCCAATGCCCGCAGGGACGTGGCGTCGGTGGGATCGAGGCGCGCCGCCGTTTGGGCATGGCTGAGGGCCTGATTCAGATCCTTGCCGTTCGCCAGGTTGAACCATTCCTGCAAATAGGACCAGGCAAGCTCCGCATGGGGGCGGGCGTAGTCGGGATCGATCCTGATCGCGCGCTCGAACAGCGCGCGCGCCGACTGGAGAGCCCCGCTGACCAGGAGGTTCGTATCAAGATAGGCGGCCATGCGAATCTGGCGGCCGCGCAGGACGCAGTCATAGGCGGCAAGAGCATTGGTCGGCTTGCGCTGAGCTGCCCTGGTGCCGGCGCTTTCCACCCGCCCGGCGGTCGTAGCGGCGATCCTGCGCGTCACCTCATCCTGAACCGCGAAAATATCCTGGGCATCGCGATCATAACGCTCGGCCCATATGTGGTGGCCGGTCGCCGCATCGATAAGCTGCGCCGTCACGCGAACCCGGTTGCCGGCCCTTTGGATGCTCCCCTCGACGACGTATTGCACCCCAAGATCCCGGCCGATGCGCTTCACGTCGGCTGCCTTGCCCCGGAACTGGAAGGAGGAATTTCGCGCGGCAACGGACAGCGATTGAAAGCGGGAGAGCTCCGTGATGATGTCCTCGCTGACGCCGTCGCTGAAGTACCGCTGCTCCGGATCGCCGCTCATGTTCTCGAACGCCAGGACGGCGATCGAGGGCTTGCTGTGCGGAGCCGAAGCGATCGTTGCCGAAACGCCAGGTTGATCCACCGATATCTGAAAGACTCTGACGGGCCTGGCGATGTTCTTGACCTCTCGGTCGCCCAGATCCTCGAATCCGACGTCCAGCTTTCCCAGGACTTCGGCATGCACCTTGCCCGAAACGCAGATCGTGCCCGGCGCCGCTAGGGCCTGAATCCGGGCGGCGATGTTGATGCCGTCGCCGTATAGGTCGCTGCCCTCGACCATGACGTCTCCCAGATTGATCCCGACACGCAGGATGAGTCTGCGGTCCTCCGGGACATCCCGGTTGGCGGCCTGCATCGCCTTCTGGACCGCCACCGCGCACTCGACGGCATTCACGGCGCTGGCGAATTCCACCAGGAAGCCGTCGCCCATCAGCTTCACGACGCGGCCGTGATGTTCGGTGACCAGCGGCTCGAGGATCTGGGTGCGCCGGGACCTCAGGGTCGTCAGCGTTCCCGCCTCATCGATCCCCATGAGGCGGCTATAGCCCACCACATCCGCCATCAGGATCGCAGCGAGCCTCCGCTCCACTCTAGTACTCCCCCAGAAACAGGCGAACTCGGCAGTTCCGAATGTTAGGCCGCCCGGCCGGCAAAGGCGAGGCTGGGATACCACCGAAAGACCTGCCGGTTGCAGCTCGGTTGCCACGCGTGATTTGGCGGTCGGCCCGGCAGCCCCTATCCTCTCGGCCATGAATGCCCGCTTCGCGCCCTACCTGATGCTGGTCCTGGCCAACCTCTGCTGGTCCGGAAACTGGATCACCGGCCGGGCGATCCGCGGCTCCTTCCAGCCGCTCGGCCTCTGCTTCTGGCGATGGACGATCGCGCTTGCCGTGCTTGCCCCTTTCGTCCTGCCGCGGATCAGACTGGCGCTTCCGGTATTGCGCCGGAACTGGGGGCTGTTGCTGCTGCTTTCCTTTACCGGTCTCGTTGCCTTCCAGAGCCTCGTCTATCTCGGCCTCCGGTCAACGACCGCGGTGAACGCGGTGCTGCTCAATGCCACGGGACCATTGTTCGTGATCCTCTGCGCCTGGGTCCTGCATGGCGAAGCGCCGAGTTGGCGCCGGATCGCCGGCATGCTGATCTCCTTCGTCGGCGTTCTCGTCATCCTCAGCGGCGGACAGGCTCGGGCCCTGATCCATCTCGACCTCGGGCTTGGCGACGCCTGGATCCTGCTGGCGATGCTTCTGTGGGGACTCTATTCCGTTCTGCTTCGCCGCCTGCCCCGGGGAATGGAAGGAGCGAGCCTGCTGTTCGTGCTGGCCGCTCTGGCCGTTGCCCAGCTATTTCCGCTCTACCTCTTGGAGGCCGCCTTGGTGGGCGAGCCTGCCCCCAGCATCGCCGCCGCGGCATCCGTCCTCTATGTAGGCGTGTTCGCCTCGGTGGTCGCGTTCCTGGCCTGGAACGGTGCCGTCGCGCGGCTGGGAGCCCATGTGGCCGGCTTCTCCATGCATCTGATGCCGGCCTTCGGTACCATCCTCGCGATCCTGCTGCTTGGAGAGACACTGAGGCCCTATCACCTCATGGGCTTCGCCGCGATCCTGGCCGGCGTCCTCATTGCCACCGTGACCAAACGCGTTCGATCGCCGGCGACCGTTTCGAGCTGATCGCTCCGGCGGCAGCCTCAGGGCGACGTGCCCGATAGCTGCGGCGGGACGACGAGCAGATCAAAGGCGACGGGCGGCGCGCTTAATCCCCAGGCCCTGTGAACCAAGTCCACTTCGATCGGATTGCCGGGAACGGACGCATATTTCCGCGCCTGGTTCAGGCAGTTCTCATCGCCTTTCAGGCAGACCGCCAGAAACCCATGGCGGGCAATCGTTTCCGGCGAAAGCCAACGCGAGCGGCCGAAATCGAAGCCGATGAACTCCGTCGGGTGATCGGGGCTATAGAAGGCCACCGCGTCGGCGTAGGGCGAGCTGCCCGCGACAATCGCAAACGGCACGTCGGTTTGCTGCCGCCAAAGCTGAGTCGCGGCCTCGGCGATCTCGATCCGAGGTTGGGCGGCCGTCCGCTCGCCGCGACTCATTTTTTCGTAGGCGACGATGGGCGAGGCAAGAAGAGCGGCGAAGGTGATCCCCAACGCCGACAAGCGGACGAGCCTGAGAGTCCTTGCACTGTCCTCGATCCCGAACAGTTCCATGAGCAGCAGAGGAAGCAGGCAGAAGACCCCGATCGACATGGTTTGTGCCAAGGGAAAATGCAGGGCCAGGCCGGCCGCCGCGGAGAACAGCGCCGGGCCCAGGGCGAGGACTGCAAGGATGCGGAACCTTGGGTCTCGAAACTTCTCCACCAGCCTTGACCAACGCTGGCCGAGCGACCCGCGGCTGCAAAAGCCGATGAGGAGGATCACAAAACCGAAGAGCGCCAGGCAGTCCAGCAGATAGCCGAGTGCGTTGTGCAGGCTCTGGAACAGCGTCAGGCTCGCCTCGCCCTCGGCGTAGTGGATGGGCAGAAAGCCGGTCGCAACCAGCCACCAGACATGGGGAGCAAGAAGCAACGCAGCAGTAGCCGCCGAGAGATAGGGAGACACAGATGCGAAGTAAGCCTTGCGCCGGGGATGGAGACAGGCCGCGGCGAAACAGGTCAGCAGCAAGACGACGGCATAGTACTTGGAGAGCATCGCTGCGGCCGACAGGACGCCGAACAGCACCGCATCGCGCCAGCGCCCGCCGTCGATCGAGCGGACGAAATAGTAGGCCATCCAGGGCCAGAGGGAGAGGAAGATGGCATTGGCGTTGTACTTCAGGGCGAGGAAACTGTAGCAGGGCGTCAACAGCAACAGGATGCTCGCCACCCAGCGTTCCTTGCCTCCGGCGAACCTGCCGATGAGGAACCAGGCGCCCAGCAACCCGACATTGGCGTTGAGCGCCGACAGCATGGAAAAACTCCATCCCTTCACGGGAAGGACCAGAAACCACAGGCCGGCGATCCAGGCCCAGAATGGCGGATGCTTGTAGTAGCCGAGCTGGAACTCGCGGCCCCAGACATAGGCCTCGGTCATGTCCTCGTGGATCGCCTCGGAACTGTGGGAAATCGCGGCATAGAGCGTCCAAGCCGCCAGATTGACGGCAAGAAGACCAAGAACCATCGGGAGATCGGCAGAGGGCGATAGATCCTTGCCGGTGCCAAACCGTGCCGTGGAGACGGCCGTGGCCGGGGCATCTGACGCAGTTTCGTTCACCAATAAACGGTTCCCAGGAGCTCGAACCAGCCGCTCAACGGGACCTGGCCGGCAAGATGCAGCCGCCCATGCGCCCGGCTAAAACAGGATGGCCGGCGACAATGTATCGCCGGGATTCCAAGGACGCGCAAGGTCGTCCAGGGTCCGGGGTTGGGGACCGCGGCGATGCCTCATGACCGCCCCGTAAAGCGAGAAAAAGCTCTCCGGCGGATAGCGTATCAGCGCATCGCAGTTCGCGAGGAGCAGCATCTCGACCATCGCATCCTCGCGCCCGAAGGATGCCCCCCGCCAGATGTGCAACTCGCCGGTACCGGGATGGCGATGCATTTTCGGCCGCGTGACGAGCCGCGGGACGCTGTCCTTCATCGCCTGCTCGACGTCCAGGCTGTCGGTGCAGAGCATGACCGTAGCCGAAGCTCCCAATCGCTCGCGTGCTTGCTCCACGGCAGCAACGCAGCGGGCAATCGCCAGCGCGAACGACGTCCAATACCGGGCGTGGCTCATGACGTTGCCACTATTACCGTGGCGGACATGGAGCCCGATGATCGGGCCGTCGCCGAGACCCGCACGGAACGCCGCGACCGCGTTGGCGATATTGGCGCGCGGACGAAGCGCACCCAGGAATTGCCGGCATTCCTCGACCGGCATCGACCTGTCGAACAAGCATGCGTCGATCAGTATGGCGCGCCCTTTCACGTCGCGACCGGACCGGATGGCGCTTGCAGCCTCCTCTGGCGACAGCCGGCGACATCCCAAGAGCCGATGGCGGATCGCGTCCAGAACGGTGCGCCTGGGATTTCCGGGAAGACCCAACCGAGAAACGCTGTCGTCGCCGACGAAAGGCACGCCCGCCAGATCCGAGGTATTCTCGAAGCAAAGCGTGAAGAGATTGCTCTTGCCATCGAGCGCATAGGAACTGAACCGCCAGTCGGCGACCAGTGTCCTGCCGGTATCGCGGGCAAGGCTCCAAGCCGCGGCCAGGGAAACGAGGCGATCGCCAAGACCGGTCCTGCGGGTGGATACGACATATCGAGGCGCCATCATGTCCGCCGCGGAGGATCGGCCCGGCCGCTCTCCGCCTGTCGTCAACGGCTGGCGTGATGGGGCACGTCGACCAAGCGCCGCGTGCCGGCCGCCACGTCGTAGATGTGGAACGAGTTCATGTTGCGGCCGTAGAGGTGAAGGCTGATGCAGGTTTCGCGCTCCTCGGCCACGCCGGTCATGTGAATATGGTCGGGATTGGGCACGAAACTGGAAACCGAACCGGGATTGAGCAGGATCACGCCGCCGCGCCTGAGGCGAATACCGCGATCGGAAACGATGTCGCCGGAAGCCGACATATAGCTGCGCTCCTCGAGCACGCCTCGCACGATGCCGACCACGCCCCAGGCGCCATGGTCGTGGACCGGCGTCCATTGCCCCGGGAGCCACACCAGCGCGAAGAGGGACAAATTGCCGCTGGGGGCAATATGGATCGCGTTGCGGGCATAGTGGTCCGGCTCGCTGAGCGTGTGCTCGGCGGAAAGAAAATCTTCGGCGTCGCCCGCCAGACGCTGCATCAGGGGCGCGACCGCCGTGACCCGGTCGGCCGCGCCCTCCTTCTCGGCCACGATAGACTCGCAATCGGCAACGAATTCCGCCAAGGCCCGCTGCATCGTCACCCCTCACCCCGCACCAACGCCATCGGCGGCCAGTGCCGGATCCGAACGTGGCCCGGCCCGGCACCGCTCGCATGACCGGCCCACCGAGGCGAGAGTGCGTCCATGAAAGCGCATTGGCAAGCCTGGCGCCGGCCGCCGCCGGCAATCGGCACTCATCCGAGACGGCTTTCCCTGCTGTGGTTCTCCGTTCATGCTGGCTCGCATGCTTCGAGATTTGGAGGAGCCGCACAGGCCGACAGTCGGCCGCCGGCATTGGCGGCTTCAATATGCCGGCCTGGCGATCCTGGGGGCGATCGCATGCGTCGCCTTGATCGTGCCTCTCCACAGGATCGGCTTCTTCCTGGAGGAGCCGAACGAGGGCTGGAACGCGACCCACGCGCTCCATGCCTTCGACGGCGACCTCTATCCCCCACCCGGCAGCTTCATCATCAACAACTACCCGCCTCTCTGGTTTTACCTGACGGGACTGCTCTATCGCAGTTTCGGAGACCCCATATTTCCCGGCCGTGTCGTGGCGCTGCTGGCCTTTGCAGGCACCGCCATGGCAATTTTCGCCCTCGTTCGGCGCCTCGGCGCATCGCTGACGGCGAGCCTGGCATCGGCTCTGTCCTTCGTCGTCGCCATGGCCGGCCTATTCGACGGCTGGGTGGGCCTGGCCGAACCCCAGATGCTGGCCCACGCCCTGGTCACGACCGGGGCCGCCATGCTGGTCGGAACCCGGAGCCGCAGGACCGCAGCGGCGGCGGCGGTCCTGATGGTTCTGGGCGGGCTTACCAAGCAGACTGTCATCGCACTGCCGCTGGCATCGGTCGTCTGGACCCTGGCCTATCGTCGAGACTTGGGAATCGCCTTGCTCGGCTCTGGACTGCTCACGGCCGCAAGCGCGATCCTCGCTCTCCTCGCCGGTTACGACGGGGCCTTCATCTTCAACGTGACATTCCCTCGATTGCTCTCGATGCAGCACTTGGCAACCAACCTGGCTTCCGTATCTAGGGCCCTGGTGCCCATTGCAGCCTACGCGGCCATCGCCTGGAATCTGCGCCGGCAAAGCGATGACGCCCTGGCCTTCGCCGGGCTGTCGGTCGCAGCCGGCTTCGTTACGATTCTGGCATTCGGCAGCGCGCTTGGAGTCAGCGGCAATATCAGTTTTGATCTTCTTATTGCCGGATCGATCGCCCTCGGCGTGATCTGGGGTCGGCTCGACAAGATCGCGAGCGCGGACAAGGCCGAACTGCTGAGGCTCGCCCTGGCTGGCGCGTTCGCCGCGAGAGTTGCGCTGGGCATGTCATTCGCCCAGGTCGCTCTCGCCTTTGATCCGGCCGACCAACGCCATTCGGCCGACATGTCCGCGATCATAAGGTCGCTGCATGACCGCTTGGCTCATGTACCCGGACCGCTAGCCTGCGAAACACTGTCGTTGTGCGCCTGGGCCGGTCACCCGAGCGCCGTCGACCTGTGGAAGTTCCGGCATGAGCGGACACTGTCGTCGCCACAGGACCAGCGGGCTTTGCTGACGGCGATAGGGAGGGGAGATTTCGCCGCGGTGGTGTTCATGGGGCGGTTCTCCGGACCCCAGGACGACGGCAATTTGCCCGGCCTTTGGAACGCGCTCGCCGAGGGCTACACGCTTCCCACCTGCTGCGGCGAGGCGGCGATAATCTTTCCGTCAAAGCATTTGGCGGCGGCCCAACTCGATTTGCGGCCATAGCCGACCCAATGAATGACGGAGGCGGCACTGGCGAGTTCGCGCAGCAGGACGGCGCCGATCCGAAGGCGTGAGCGGTCTTCGCCGTGTCGTCAATCGGGCCCCCGCGGCGATCCGGCCGCGGCCCCCCGGATTGAGATGCGGGCGACGGCTTTCGGGCCAAACAGCCCCTGGCCGCGGCTGTCGCTCTCGGCTACACCCCCGGGGCCATGGATAGCGCCACCGTCATCGCCCTGCTTCGCGCCGAGGGTCTGCTTCAGCCCGGCGGCCAACTCCGATTGAAGCCGCTCGCCGGCGGATACTGGAACCAGGTCTGGCGCCTCCAGGACGAGACCCGGGATTGGGTGGTGAAGGTCTTCGACCCGCACGCCGAGCCGAGGCTGTTTCCCATCCTGCCCGACAGCGAAGCCCGAGCCTTGACCGCTCTTTCCGGGCTCGGCCTGGCGCCTGATCCAGTTGCCTATCTGCCCCGCGCCGCCGACCGGCCCGCCGTGCTAATCTATCGCTTCCACGAGGGCCGACCCTGGCAAAGCGGCACGGCCAAGGTGGCGCGCCTTCTGAAGCGCCAACATGGCCTCGCGCCAAAGGGATTCCGCCTCCTGGCAACGGAGCCGGAGGCTATCCTCGCCCAGGGCGACTGGCTCATTCGCCATCTCGAGGATGACGCCTACGTCGTGTGCCTCCACGCCCGCCGGCCGGCGCCACTTCGGCTGGCCCCGCCCCGTTTGGCCTTCGTCCATACGGACGCGGGGCCCGGCAATCTCATCGAAGGCCCGCGGGGGCTGCGCCTCATCGATTGGCAATGCCCCGGCCTCGGCGATCCGGCCGAGGACCTGTTCTCCTTCCTCGCCCCCTGCTTCCAGATCCTGTTCCAGCACGCCCCTCTCAGCGACATTGAACGCGCCGATTTCCTCGCCGCCTATGACGACGCAGATATTGCAACACGCTTCCGGCTGATGGAGCCTTTCTACGCCTATCGCATGCTAGCCTATTGCTGTCTCAGGCGCGTTCGGTTATCGGATCGCGACAAGACTGCCGCCGAACGCTACCGCTCAGCGTTCGAAGCGCAGCTGCCGCTGCTGGGGGCCGGGCGTGGATCTGTTCCTGCATAGTTACAGCTTGCGCTTCCACTATCTGCTGAAGCCGGGCTTCGACGTCTACGACTTCATCCGCCGGGCCGTGGCCGACGGCTTCACCGGCGTCAACATCAATCTCAATGCCGCACGCTATCGTCATCTTTCGGGCGACAGTCCAGACCATATCGCCGCCGTGCGCCGGGCCCTCGACCGGGCCAACCTCAAGCGCGACGTGGAGACCAGCGGCACCGATCCAAAGCAACTGGAGACGCTGCTCGCGGTCGCCCGGACGCTGGGCGCCGACAACCTTCGGACCTACACCCGCCATCACGGCAGCACCGAGGAGCAGATCGCGCTGACGGTGAGGGACCTGAAGGCCGCAGCACCACTGGCCGAGCGAGCCCGCGTCACCATCGTGCTGGAGAACCACGAGGAGTTCACCGGCGCCGAGCTGGTCTCGATCCTGCGCCAGGTCGGCAGCGACTGGGTCGCCGCGCTCTACGACTATGGCAACTCCCAGATGTGCATGGAGGACCCGCTGCATTGCCTGACGGCCATGCTGCCATACGTCCATACCGCCCATCTGAAGGACCATATGATGCTGCGGCCCGCCGATGCGCCCGACGGGAAGCTCAGGGTGATGGGGGTTCCCATCGGCGAAGGCAATCTCGCCATCCTCGAGACCACGCGCCGGCTCATCGCCGCGGGCGTGCCGCGGATTGCTTTCGAAAACGTCTGGGCCTATTCGGCGCCCGTCCAACGGCCGGACACCGCCAACCGCCTTGGTCACGGCGTCTTCGCCTATGTCGATCCGCCATTCGATCCGGCCCATTGCGCGCCCGATCCCGATGCACTGACACCGGAGCAGCGGGTCGATTACGAGGACCGCGCCATGCGCCGATCGCTCGCCTGGCTCAGGGGAGCGTTCCGGGACGCCGGGTTGACCGTGGCCTGAGGCCGCGCCGCGGCCGCGAAGCGGGGATAGGCGCCCTACTGCGCGTCCAGCACCGGGTCCAGGAACCGCTTGCGCATAGTGACGAATTCCTCGGCTGCGGTTGGATGAACGGCCACGGCTTCGTCGAACTGCTGCTTGGTGGCGCCCATCTTCACGGCGACGGCGAGGGACTGAATGATCTCCGGCGCGTCGGGGCCCAGCATATGGGCGCCCAGCACGCGCTGGCTCGTCCGGTCCACGACGAGCTTCATCAGGGTGTGCTCATCGCGGCCCGAGAGCGTGTACTTCATCGGGCGGAATCGCTCCTTGTAGATGTCGACCGCCGCGAAGCGCTCGCGGGCCTTGGCTTCGGTCAAGCCGACCGAGCCGATAGGCGGCTGGCTGAAGACGGCGCTGGCGACGCCTTCGTGGTCCATGGCCCAGGGCCGGCCCCCGAAGACCGTGTCGGCGAAGGCCATGGCCTCGCGGATCGCCACGGGCGTGAGGTTCAGCCGGTCGGTGACATCGCCGATCGCGTAGATGTGCGACTGGCTGGTCTTGGAATAGGCGTCGACCGCGACGGCGCCGTGATGGGCGAGCGCCACGCCGGCCGCCTCGAGGCCAAGACCGGCCGTGTTGGGCCGCCGGCCCGTCGCGACCATGACCTTGTCCACATCGAGGCTGCTGCCATCGCCCAATGTCAGCCGCCAGGCGTCCCCGACGCGCTCGATCCGGTGGACCATGGCATGGAGCTTCAGATCGATCCCCTTTTGGACCAGTTCGGCGGCAAGGCCGTGGCGCAGGTCGTCGTCGAACCCGCGCAGGATCTGGTCGCTCCGGTAGAGCAGGCTCACCTTGCTGCCGAGGCCGTTGAATATGCCGGCGAACTCGACGGCGATGTAGCCGCCGCCAATGATGGCGATGCGCTCGGGCAGCCGCTCCAGGTGAAAGGCTTCGTTGGACGTAATGCTGTTCTCGGCGTCGAAGCCCGGCAGCATGACCGGATGGGCGCCGGTCGCGATCAGGATCTTCTCGGCCGTGATCCGCCGTCCGGCGATTTCGATGTCGTGGGGACCCACGAGCCGGGCGCGACCCTCCATCAGAGCAACGCCGGCACCGGCGAGGGTCTTGCGGTAGATCGCTTCGAGGCGGCCGATCTCCTTGTCCTTGTTCGCGATCAGGGTCGCCCAATCGAAGCGCGCCTCGGGAATGGTCCAGCCATAGCCAGCCGCATCCTCCACCTCCTCGCGGAAGTGGGCGGCATAGACCAGCAGCTTCTTGGGCACGCAGCCGCGGATGACGCAGGTGCCGCCGACCCGGTATTCCTCGGCGATGGCGACTTTGGCGCCGTGGCCGGCCGAGACCCGCGCGGCGCGAACGCCGCCGGAGCCGGCGCCGATGACGAACAAATCATAATCGTAAGCTGCCATCGGCTGGGTTCTCCGCGGGGACAGGATGGGCCGGTTCAGGCGGTCGCCGCCGCGAAGCGCCCGGCGGCCTGGAGGCGACCACGAACGAGCCACCACAAACCGAACGTCTCGACGATCGGGAACGCGATGTTAACAAGGCCCGACGCCAGCGGATAGGGCGCGAACACCGGGATGACGCCGCCGAGCCCGAAGAAGCGCAGGATCACCGGCAGCGGGAGGTGAAGCAGCATCAGGCAGAGGAATGCACCCAGGTCGGCGCGCCCGCGCCGGGAGCGGAAATTGATCAAGAGCACCAGCAGGACGTCGCGCAGCAAATAAAAAACCAGCGCCAGGGAAAACTCGCTGAGATCGGTTCCCTGGCCAAAACTGGCGAACATGGGGATGCGGCTCAACAGCGAGAGCAGGGCCGAGAGCCGGACGAAATCGCCGAACAGGCAAAGCGCCAGACCGGTCAGCGCCGCCAGCAGAAAACAGGGCAGCCATTGGGGCAGCAGCAGCAGGGCCTGGCCCAGATCGGCGCCCGCCAGCGCCTGAGCAAACCAGCGATAGCGCAGGACGTCCTTGGGTTCGGCAAAGAGCGCGACATAGGTGAGCGCGATGGCGACGGCGAATGGCCCGATCAGCCATGCAGTAAGGCCTCCGGAGTAGAGGATTGCCGGATAGAGCAGGCCATCGGCATAAACCATCAGGTAGAGCGCGAAGCCGATCCAACCAAGCGGCAGGTTGCGGAACTGGAGTTCCAGGCGCATCAGCCGATAGCCGCCGAAGATGCTCCAGGCGAGGAAGAGATAGGTGCTGGCGAGCCAGAACCGGTCGCCCGGGATGGTCCAATCGAACCAATGCACGGGCGCCAGCTGGGAAGGCGCGACGCCGAAGGGAAAACCGCCGGAAAGGGCCCATGCCGCGAGCAGCCCCGCGACCTGGCCCGCCGTGGCGCCGAGGCGCCGGCGCAGGGTCTGCTTGCGCAACAGGACGAGGCTAGTCTGGAACGCGACGGCCTGGCCGAGCAGCCCGATGCCCAGCATGTGGGCGAACTGCACCGACTCGCTTTCCTGCCAGAGCGGGAACCCGGCAAGCCATCGGGCCGCGACATGGGCACCCAGAGCGATGCCGCTCGCGTACCAGACATAGGAGGTGCCCCCCACAAGCTTGCCCCAGGTCATCTGCCAGGCGCCGAGCGCCGACATGCGCTGGGCGTCCCAGGTCCGCTGAGCCACCTCCTCCGCCATGAGATCGCCGGCGCGCCGGGTGCCCCACAGCACGGCCAGCAGGTAGTAGGTTGCCTCGGAAAGCAGAGCGACGACGTTGTAAACGTGGAAGGCGACGATCCAGACCGAGACCAGGACCAGCCCGAGACAGATCGGTGCCAGGAGCAGGCGGCCGGGCGAGAACTGGAGCCAGAGATTGCGCCGCAGTTCGGGGTTCATGGTGCCGCGGCCTTCGGCGGGATTCCGCTCATGTAGGCCGCTTGCAGTCCTTCCCGCTCGGCGGCGAATTCGGCAACGGCGACGCCCGCGTCCAGGATGCGCCGCAGGAGAGCGGCGCGCGCGGCCTCGTCGCCACGAAACCGAAAATGTGCATTGAGGCCATCGAGGATGAGTCCGGAAACATCCGGCTCGGCCTTCAACAGCGGCTCCAGGCGTTCGTCGGACCGGACGAGGCGCAATCGCACGGCCCCCGCGCCGCCGGCGACCGGTCCAGCCAAATCCCGCTGATCGACCAGGCAGCCGTCACGCAGGACGAGCATGTGAGTCGAGTAGTCCTCGAGCTCGCTCAGGATGTGAGAGGAGACGATCACGGTCATCCCCTCCTCGCGCAGCCGTCGCAGCGTTTGCGCCAGACCGACGCGCGCCTCGGGATCGAGGCCGGACGCCGGTTCGTCCAACAGCAGCACGCGCGGGCGGTGGACGATGGTCTCCGCGATCGCCAGGCGCTGGCGCAGACCGCGGGAGAGCGTGCCGGCCTTCTGGTTCATGCGATCGGCGACGGCAAGCCGGCCGGCAGCACTTTCCGCCGCCGCGGCCTGCTCCGGGCCCGCAAGCCCAAGAGTAGCGGCGCGATGCAGCAGGCATTGGCGTACGGTGAGCTCGTCATAAAGCCCGTAGCTGTCGGGCAGGAACCCCATCATTCGGTGACTGGCCCTGGGCTCGCGCAGCACGTCCACTCCCGCGACGTTGACCGTTCCGGCAAAGGGCGCGTCCAGGCCGGCGATGCAGCGAAGCAAGGTCGTCTTCCCGGCGCCGTTGGGGCCGACCAGCGCGGTGATGGTCTCCGCCTGCAAGGCGAAAGAGACATGGTCAAGGGCCCTGAGGCCGGGATAGTCGAAGACGAGGCCGCCGATGTCGATCATCGCCGTCATGAAGCCAAGCTGCCGCGGCTGTTTTGGTTGCTGGAGTCGCTCGCAAAATCCAGGGCCCGCAAGCTAACAGGCCATAGGTTCGCATTCAAACCGCCGAACAAGGAAATATTTTCGATTTTCAACCCGTTACAGGTTCTTGCCGACTATGGTCCATAGCCCCTCGAGCGGCTTCGTTGCGCCAACTATCACAAGGGGGCAGCGTCTGTTGCGGCGGATGCGGCGCGGCGTCCCTCTTCGGATCGGGTGGAAGAGACAGCGGCAGCGTTCGCAGCTATCCTGGACCCCGGCAACAGGCTAGGGAGGGCGTTCATGGCCAAAAAACCTGTCATCGTAAAACCCGGGGAGGACTATCTCGCCGTGGTTTGCGTCAAGTGCAGTCAGCAGTACCCCGTCGAGGCGCCTGCCTCGGCGAAACTGGCAAAGGGCCGGCCTTCCGGCCCGCTGGAGGCCCAGTGCCCCTTCTGCAATCACAAGGCGGTCTATAGTCCGGATAAGGTGAAACGCATCACCGGGTCCCACGAGGAATGAACCGCTTGTCGATTTCGTAGCCATGCCCTGGCGGCGAGGATCGCCCGACCAGGCCCTTGGGGCGTCTGCCGGCCGAGCCCAGCAGGCTTAGGCTTTTTCACACGCGACCGATATCCGCCGCCGGCGAGCCAACAAGCAAAGAAGGAGGATCGATCATGGCTTTCTACATGTTCCAAGGCCGCTACACCCAGGAAGCGATCAAGAAGATGGTCGCCAGTCCGGAAGACAGGTCGAAGGCCGCGGCCTGGGTCGCCAAGGCCCATGGCGGCAAATGCCACAATTATTTCATGAGCCTGGGGGACTACGACTTCATGGCGCTGATGGAGTTCCCCAATGACGAGGCGGCGACCGCCACCAGCATGGCCGTCGCGTCCGCCGGCCATGTAGCCGGCATGAAGACGACCAAGCTCCTGACCGGGGCCGAAGCCGTGAAGGCCATGACGACCGCGAGCAAATCGTCCCAGGCCTATCCGGTGCCGAAGGGGAAGTAACCGGGACCGGCATCCATGGGCGGCATCACGCAAGCGCAATTCGAACCCGGCCAGTACGTCGATCTTGGACGTTTTCCGATCCACGAACTTCAAAGCGCGGAAGGTCGGAACTTTTTGGCAAGTTGCCGGGCGGATCTTTCCGAGACTGGCGCTTGCAATCTCGACGGCTTCATCCTTCCGAAGGCGGTCCGGAACATAGCCGAAGAGGCTCTGGCGCTGGCTCCGCTCGCCTACGTCAAGGACACGCGGCGCAACGCCTATTTCACCAAGGACGACCCGACGCTGCCGGCCGACCACCCCTTGCGCGCCTTCTTTCCGCTCAAGATGTCGCAGCTGGCCAACGACGCGATCCCGAAGACCGCCGCCATCCAGCGGCTCTATGAATGGGACGCGCTCACGGACTTCATCCGGAGTGTCCTTGGGCTCGAAACACTCTATCGGATCGCCGATCCCTTTCTCGCCTTGAACCTGACCTATTTGAAGGCGGGCGACCTGCAGCCCTGGCACTACGACCACAACGAGTTCACGGTCACCCTTCTGCTTCAGGACGCGCGATCAGGGGGCGCGTTCGAATTCGCGCCTCGCCTGCGGACGGCCGAAGACGAGAATTTCGATACGGTCAAGCGCCTGTTCGCCGGCGCGTACGGCGACGTCCGGACTCTGCCCAGGCGTCCCGGCACCCTGACGATATTCAAGGGCCGTCATGCCATGCATCGCGTGACGGAAGTGCGCGGCCTGCGCCAACGGATATCGGCTCTCCTCAGTTACGACAGCCTGCCCGGCCAGTTCGCGTCGGACGAGACCAACGCCTTCATCTATGGCCCCAGGGTCGCGGCGATCCTGGCCGCCAAGCGGGCCTGACGCAAACTTGCCGGTCGGGACCGCGGCGGGCGTATGGCCGCTGCCAAAGCCGTCGCCGTTAGGAATATCCGAAAACGGCCATGTCGCGGCTGTATATGGCCGCGACCCTGCGATCGAGGCCGCGATATCGCTCGTGGACGTCGTCGCTGTTGCGAGTGTTGAGCCTGCCGATGCGTTCCAGAAAATCCTGCGGCAGAATTCCATCGGCGACGAGCGAGGCGAGGTCGTCCATCAGGTTTTCAAGCCGCGCGATTCTGATCGGCAACATCTCTACCCCGCAAACTGCGAATTGCGGCCTGAAGGCGAAATAGAGATCGTCGATCGGGTGGGTGCCGGCGTATTCCAGCAGAAGATCGGGCGTGAGCGGCCTGTCGGGGTCGAGCCCGAGGCTCTGCCTGACGACGCCGCCGATGCGATCATCGTCTCCTTGGACCACCAGGTGATTATAAGCCGACCAGAAACGGCTGACCGGGTGTCGGACAACGGCGAACGCCAGGCGAGCGCCCGAGCGGAAGTCTTCCGGCACGCACCCCAGATGCAACGGGTTGCGCCAATGCCCATTCGAGACGGGCGCCGCGATTTCGCGTCCGGCCGCGCCGAGCCGCCTAAGCGCGGCGGTCATCGAGGTACATCCCGCTTTCTGGACCGGAATATAGAAGCTT
>Ga0265313_10000289_pt1 | contig 55172 bp, 53 predicted proteins | sample 4123metaG_FD_203122 | JGI IMG/M metagenome (GOLD analysis project Ga0265313, IMG submission 203122) | Rhizosphere microbial communities from Carex aquatilis grown in University of Washington, Seatle, WA, United States - 4-1-23 metaG | ecosystem: Host-associated > Plants > Roots > Rhizosphere >... | reverse complement strand
GATCTCACCTATCACTGGGTCGATCCCCGTATCGACTTCGAGAATCGGGGAGGATGAGGATGAGAAGACGGAGTCTGCTCGGCCCCTCTCCCGCATCGGTGGGAGAGGGAGGGACCCAGCCCCTAAGGGCTGGGAGGGTGAGGGAGCTTCAATACCCTCAGAATGACAGCGATCACGCCTTCGGTGTTCGCGAGGACGTCGTTGTTCCAGAAACGAAGCACACGCCAGCCCTGACTTTCCAGCCAAGCGGTCCGGCACCGGTCGGACTCGCTGTCGGCATGCTGTCCGCCATCGACCTCGATGACAAGCCGGTGAAGGACACAGGCGAAGTCCAGAATGAACGGGCCGAGCGGGTGCTGACGCCGGAATTTATAGCCTTCCAGGCGTCGCCCGCGCAAAGCCGACCACATCCGGCGCTCGGCGTCGGTCATGGTGGTTCGCAACTGAAGGGCCTTACCATTGGGCATGAGGGAAACGATAGCATCACGCCCCTCACCCTCCCAAAGCTTCGCTTTGGGCCCCTCCCTCTCCCGTTTCACGGGAGAGGGGCTGAAGGAGGCCCGTCATGCGCCTGACGCCGCTGGATCGCCGCCGTCTCGACAGCTTTCGCCGCAACCGGCGGGGGTTCTGGTCGCTGTGGCTGTTCCTCGCCCTGTTTGGCATCACTCTGATCGCTGAATTGGTGGCCAATGACCGGCCGCTGGTGGTGAGCTATGACGGCGCGCTCTATGCCCCGGTGATGCGGGACTATCCCGAGACCACCTTCGGCGGCGATTTCGCCACCTTCGCTGACTTCACCGATCCCTATCTGGCCGCCAAGATCGCCGGGCATGGCTGGGCGCTGTGGCCACCCGTCCGCTACGACTACCGCGCCATCAATTACGATCCGCTGGTCAAGCATCCCTCGCCGCCGTCGTCGCGCAATTGGCTGGGGACCGACGATCAGGGCCGCGACGTGCTGGCGCGGCTGATCTACGGCCTGCGGCTGTCGATCCTGTTCGGGCTGGCGCTGACCGCCGTCAGCACGGTGATCGGCGTCGCCGCCGGCGCCGTTCAGGGCTATTTCGGCGGCAAGATCGATCTGGCCTTCCAGCGGGTGCTGGAAATCTGGGGCGGCCTGCCGGAGCTTCTGATCCTGATCATCATCGCCTCCATCATCAAGCCGGGCTTCTGGACCCTGCTGCTGGTCCTGGTGCTGTTTTCCTGGACCAATCTGGTGGGCGTGGTGCGGGCCGAATTTCTGCGGGCACGCAACTTCGACTATGTCCGCGCGGCGCGCAGCCTGGGGATGAGTGACGGGCGGATCATGGCCCGCCACCTGCTGCCCAATGCCATGGTGGCGACCCTGACCTTCATGCCCTTCATCCTCAGCTCCTCCATCGTGTCGCTGACCGCGCTGGATTTCCTCGGCCTGGGGCTGCCGCCGGGCTCGGCCTCGCTGGGCGACCTGCTGCGCCAGGGCAAGGACAATCTCCAGGCGCCGTGGCTGGGCCTGACCGGCTTCATCGTCGTCTCCACCTTGCTGTCGCTGCTGGTGTTCGTCGGCGAGGCGGTGCGTGACGCCTTCGACCCCAGGAAGACCAATTCATGAGTTTAAAGAAGACTCCCCTGCTGGTGGTGGACGATCTGGCGGTCAGCTTCGGCCCGGTCGAGGCGGTGAAGGGGGTATCCTTCACCCTGGCCAAGGGCGAGACCCTGGCCCTGGTGGGTGAATCGGGGTCGGGCAAGTCGGTGACGGCGCTGTCGCTGCTGCAATTGCTGCCCTATCCCCATGCGCGCCATCCCCGGGGCAGCATCCGTCTCGACGGCACCGAACTGGTCGGCGCCTCGGAACGGACCATGCGCGAGGTGCGCGGCGGCCGTATCGCCATGGTGTTCCAGGAGCCCATGACCTCGCTCAACCCGCTGCATTCCATCGCCAAGCAGGTGGGCGAGGTGCTGGAGATTCACCAGGGTCTACGCGGTGAAGCGCTACGTTCCCGCGTGCTGGAACTCCTGGCTCTGGTAGGAATTCCCGAGGCGGAAAAGCGCCTGGGCGCCTTGCCGCACGAGCTGTCGGGCGGCCAGCGCCAGCGGGTGATGATCGCCATGGCCCTGGCGGGTGAGCCCGATATCCTGGTGGCCGACGAGCCTACCACCGCGCTGGACGTTACTATCCAGGCCCAGATCCTCAAGCTGCTGAAGGAGCTTCAGGCCCGGCTGGGCATGGCATTGCTGTTCATCACCCATGATCTCGGCATCGTGCGCAAGCTGGCCGACCGGGTGGCGGTGATGACCGAGGGTGAGATCGTGGAGACCGGCAGCGTTGCCCAGGTCTTCACCCATCCCGCCCATCCCTATACACGGCGCCTGCTGGCGGCCGAGCCCAAGGGCAAGCCGCTCAATCCTCCCGGCGACGCCCCGGTTGTGATGGCGGCCGAGGGCGTGAAGGTGTGGTTTCCCATCAAGGCCGGGGTTCTGCACCGGACGGTGGGGTACATCAAGGCGGTGGACGGCATCAATCTCAGCGTGCGGCGCGGCCATACCGTGGGAGTGGTGGGGGAATCGGGCTCGGGCAAGACCACGCTGGGCCTCGCGCTGCTGCGCCTGTTGGGTTCGGATGGTGCCATCCGCTTCGACGGCCAGGACATCCAGGGAATGAGCGCCGCCCGGCTGCGGCCACTGCGGCGCGGCATGCAGATGGTGTTCCAGGACCCCTACGGCTCGCTCAGCCCCCGTCTTTCGGTGGGCCAGATCGTCGGCGAGGGCATCGAGGTCCACAATCTCGCCCCCGGCCGTGCCGCCCGCGACACCCTGATCGCCGAAGCCCTGGCCGAGGTCGGGCTCGACCCCGCCACCGCCGACCGTTATCCCCACGAGTTTTCCGGTGGCCAGCGCCAGCGCATCGCCATCGCCCGCGCCCTGGTGCTCAAGCCCAAATTCATGGTGCTGGACGAGCCCACCAGTGCGCTCGACGTCTCGGTCCAGGCCCAGATCGTCGATCTGCTGCGTGACCTTCAGGCCCGCCACGCCCTGGCCTATCTGTTCATCAGCCATGACCTCAAGGTAGTCCGCGCCCTGGCCGATGATCTGGTGGTGATGAAGGACGGCGTGGTAGTCGAAGCCGGCCCGGCCGAGCAATTATTCTCGGCGCCCCGGACCGCTTATACCAAGGCCCTGATGGCGGCGGCCTTCGATCTGGACGTGGCTTAGACCGTGATGCCCAAACTGTTCATCACGGTCTAGCCTTTATCATTTCCCTCGCCGGGCGGCCGCATCCGCGGCCTTGGCCGCGCCCTCAATGGGCGCAAGAGCAGCGCCCCTCATATTTAAGGCTCGCTGCTCTAAGCGGGGCTCCCGCCCCGGTCCCCGGTTTGAGGCGAACAGAGGCGCTATGGCGTGACGAACTGCCAGCCGAACCAGCGCCAGCGTCCGTCCAGGGTGGGGACGGTACAGTTGAGGCGGCCGCGTCCCGGCGGAATCGGCTTGGACATGCGGACTTCGACTCTCGGCCCGAGCCGTTCGATCTTGACCGGCCCCTGATGAGAGGCGAAGCAGGACAGTGCCTCGATGCCGGGCACGTCCTCGGCCAGGGTGAAGCCGAAGGCGGGGGGATTGACGGTGATGGCGGGATCTGCCGGCGAGATGTCCACGGCCGGCAGCGGCGCCGAGCGCACCGCCAGACGGAACCGGCCGATCTCGGCATAGGCCGAGGTCAGGGCGAAGCGCGGCAGGAAATAGGGATCGGCCTTGGCCCAGGCGGCACCGGAATGCTGGCCGAAGGCGGCGACATAACCGGCGTCATGGACCAGAATCGCCGCCTGGGTGCTGGCTTCGCCCCAGGGCCAGGCGAACAGGGTGGGCGCACCGCCCAGCTCTTTTTCGAACCGGGTCCGGGCGCGGGCGAGATCGGCGGTGATGGCCTCGGCGCTGGCGCGGGCCATGTGCTGGCGCTGCGCTCCCTGGGCGCCGATGGCGGCTCCCTGGGCGACCATCTCGCGCAGCTGCACCCAGGTCAGGCTCTCGCCGCCACGGTCGATCTCGTCGGTGGCCACGAACAGGGTCACCGGCAGGCCCGCCTTGCGGAACAGCGGCCAGGCCTTGGCATAGGCGCTGGCCGAAGCGTCATCGATGGTGATGGCCACCGCCTTGTCTGGCAGGGCGTGGCCGGACTGCATGGCGGCGACGATCTCGGCCAGGGGCAGCACGGCATAGCCGCCGCTCTTCAGGTCGGCGATATGGGCGGCCAGCTGCTCGGTGGTGGTATTGAGGGCGCTGAGGCGATCATCGTCGAAGCGGTGATAGAGCAGGATGGCGGCGGAGTCGGCGGCGCGGGCGCCGCTGGTGGCCAGCAGTGCCGCGAGTCCGATCAGTGCAGCCCAGGCAACACTCCGTTTCGCCATCGCCCCCTGGTCTCCACCATCGGTGCCGCTTACATTTCTTCCAATGTTTGCCGCATTCGGGCGGTGGAGTACACGCAAAAGCGAGGAGAAGCAACATATGAACGCCACGCTCGATCAGACCGCTCTCGACCGTCTGTTCAATGACGGCCGTACCCATAGCAAGTTCCTGCCCCACGAAGTCCCCGAGGCCCTGCTGCGTCAGGCCTGGGATTTGGCCCGCATGGGTCCCACCAGCGTCAATTGCCAGCCCGCCCGCATCGTCTTCGTCCGCTCGCCCGAGGCCAAGGCCCGGCTCAAGCCGGCCCTGGCGCCGGGCAATGTGGACAAGACCATGGCGGCGCCGGTTACCGCCATCATCGCCCATGACATGGAATTCCACGAGCGGCTGCCCAAGCTGTTCCCCCACGCCGATGCCCGCTCCTGGTTCGCCGGCAACGAGGGCATGATCACCTCGACCGCGTTCCGCAACGGCACCCTTCAGGGCGGCTATTTCCTGCTGGCCCTGCGGGCGGTGGGCCTGGACGGCGGCGCCATGAGCGGCTTCGACAATGCCAAGGTGGACGAGGCCTTCTTCGCCGGCACTCCGGTGAAGTCCAACTTCCTGGTCAATATCGGCTACGGCGATGCGGCCGGACTGTTTCCGCGCGGCCCCCGCCTGGAATTCGACGAGGCTTGCCGGATCGCGTGATCAGGTCCTCTTCAATACCGCGAAGGGAGAATCGCTGACCGGGGCGGGTTTCCGCCGCCGGGGTTTGGGACGGGGAGCGGGGGCGAAGCCTTCCGCTCCCTTGCCATATCCCAGGCCGGTCAACACCGATGCCGTCGCCTCGGACCCCAGGCCCAACAGCGACAGCAGCAGGCGGCTCGACTGGAAGGGCGACTGGCGGGCCAGAGTGCGGGCCTCCAGGGCGAAGCGCTCCAGCATGTCGGCGCGCACCGCCACGCCGCCCACCACCGGATAGCCCACCGCCGCCAGCATGGCGGGGGGAGAGTCCGCCGCCGGCACCGCCGGCTTGGGGCCGGGAACCGGTGATGAGGGGGCTTCCCCGGTGAACGCTCCCCACAGCACCGCGCGCAGGGCCTGGGCCTGGGGCTTGAGCAGGGCAGTCAGGAACACGGTCTCGGTGCCGAGCTGGACGCCGAGGCGGGCCAGGGCCTTACGGTCGGCGGCGGCCAGCGGCCGAAGCTGGCCCAGCGCCGAAGCGGTGGAGATGGAGCCCAGCCCTTCGGCCAGCTGGTGCGCCAGACCCCGGGCGGCGCCCTGAAGCGGCGCCTGCCGCAAAGCCAGCAGCGGTGCCAGGCCCTGCCGGATGGCGGCCTCGGCGGCCTGGGCCAGCCTTCGGCGCAACCGTTCCATTTGGGCCGGTTCCAGCAGCTCGGTCTCCAACGGCTCCGCCAGGGGAGAGAGCGGATCGGCTCCGCGCTTCAGTCGCCCCGCCACCTCACCTCGCCAGAGGATGCCCTCCGGCGACAGCGCGAAGGCGGTGTCGGGATCGGCCAGACACAGCTCCAGCCGCTGGGCGATCTCGCGCTTCAGCCCCCGCAGTGCCGCCGCCAGCAGCATGCGGGTGGCAGTGACGCTCTCGCCACGCTCGGGAGTGAAGCAAAAGCCGGTCAGTTTTCCCACCGGCTGCCCCTCCACCAGAACCGCGCCGTTTCCGTCGAGGCTGGCGGCCAATTCGCCCGGCTGGCGCAGGCTCTTGACCAGCACGGCGGTGCGCTTGTCGACGAAGCGGTTGGTCAGGCGCTGGTGCAGCGCATCGGACAGGCGGTCTTCGATGGCGCGGGTCTGCTCCTGCCAATGGCCGGGATCGCTCACCCAATCGGGGCGATGGCTGACATAGGTCCAGGTGCGGATCTGGGCGATGCGGGCGACGATGGCGTCCAGTTCACCGTCGGTGCGGTCGATGCGGCCGATATTCTCCACCAGCCAGTCGGTGGGCAGCCGGCGCCCAGGTCCGGTGAGGTGGCGGAAGATATGACCCAGCAGACGGGTGTGGGATTCATCCATCACCTTGCGGAAATCGGGAATCTGGCAGACCTCCCACAGCAGACGCACCCGTTCGGGGTGATTGGCCAGCCGGGCGATCTCGGCATCCTGGGTCAGGGCCACCAGCGCCAGCTGATCGTCGGCCTCGCGGGCGCGGATCAGCCCGGGACCGGGTGGAGGCCGCTCCAGACTGGCCAGAAGCGCCTGCGCCGAGGTGAAGCGCAGGTTGGAATTACGCCATGACAGCGCCTGCAACGGTGGGAAGCGGTGATTCTCTACCGCTTCCACCAGATCGGCGGGGATGGCGCCGACATCGGTGGTGGTGCCGAAAGTGCCGTCATTCATGTGCCGTCCGGCCCGACCGGCGATCTGGGCGATCTCGGCGGCCTCCAGCGGACGCGGCGCCCGCCCGTCGAACTTGCGCAAACTGGTGAAGGCCACATGGTCCACATCCATGTTGAGACCCATGCCGATGGCGTCGGTGGCGACGATGTAGTCCACCTCGCCCGCCTGATACATGCCCACCTGGGCGTTGCGGGTGCGGGGCGACAGGGCGCCCAGCACCACCGCCGCCCCACCCCGCGCCCGGCGGACGAATTCGGCGGTGGCGTAGACCTCGGCCGCCGAGAACGCCACCACCACCGAGCGCGGCGCCAGCCGGTTCAGCTTGCGCGGGCCGGTATGGGTCAGGCTGGAAAAGCGCGGCCGGGTGATGAACTCGATGCCGGGCACCAGCCGCGACAGCAGCGGCTTGATGGTCTCGGCGCCAAGAAACATGGTTTCGGCTTCCCCCCTTGCATGGAGCAGCCGGTCGGTGAAGACATGGCCGCGCTCGGGGTCGGCGCAAAGTTGGATCTCGTCGACAGCCAGGGAGGCGACCCGGCGGTCCAGCGGCATGGATTCTACCGTGCAGACGAACCAGCGCGGATGCGGCGGGATGATCTTTTCCTCGCCGGTGATCAGCGCCACCGTTCCGGCGCCCTTGGCCTGGACGATGCGGTCGTAGTTCTCGCGGGCCAGCAGCCGCAGCGGAAAGCCGATCATGCCGCTGGCATGGCCCAGCATGCGCTCCAGCGCCAGATGGGTCTTGCCGGTATTGGTGGGGCCGAGGACGGCAAGTACGCGGGTCATGACGCCCCAGGGTCATCCCTGGGGCGGCGAAAGGCAAGTCCCTACCACAGGAAGAAGAAGGCCAGCCAAAGCCCGCCCTGGGCCAGGGCGCCGCTCAGTGCCAGGACCCAGGCGGTGACCCGGCGGGGCCAGGACGCCCCGTGGGGCAGCAGGCGCCAGACCAGGACGGCGCTCCAGACCAGTCCCAGCGCCAGCAGGCCCAGCCGGGCCTGGGGCACCCAGGCGAAGCTGATCCCTTCCGTCGCCAGCTGGGTGAGGGTCATGGAGGACAGTCCCACCATCAGCCCCACCGCTCCCGCCGGCACCAGACCATAGCCCAGCCGCCACAGCGCCTTGGCTTCGCCCGCCAGCCGGGCCGCAAGGGTCAGCCCGGCCAGGGCAATGCCGCCAATGCCAAGGGCGGTGGCCGCGATGGTGGACAGCAGGCAGAAGCCGTCGAGCAGGCTGAAAGCCTCTCCCGTCTCCTCGGAATTGGTCAGCAGCCACCACGGCAGGGTCTCGGTCATGGGCCAGGTCAGGCCGTGATCGATCAGCACTCCCGCTAACCCTTGCTTCATCTCCACGAAGACCGGTGAGGCGGACCATTGGAAGGCCCCGGTTGCCACCCCCATCACCCCGAACAGCAGCAGTGCCACTTCCCAGGGCGAGACCTCGCGGGCCGGCAGGGTGGCGATCTCGGCTCCGGGCAGCCGGAGGCTGAGGTCGACGGCGCCGCGATGGTCGGAGCAGCGCCCGCACATATGGCAGGAACCGCCCCCGGTCATGGCCCGCACATCCACCAGGGTGGCGCAATCGACCGCATGGAGGCGCGGCGCCGCCCGCCACGCCTCCTGATCCACCCGGAAATGGACGGGGGCCAGACGCGACAGCAGCGAGAACACCCCGCTGGCCGGACACAGAAAGCGGCACCACACCCGGATGCCGCGGCCGTAGACCAGCCCGATGCCAAGGGCCATCACCGTCGAGGCTCCCAGAATCAGCAAGGCCGCCTTGGGGTATTCATAGACGGTGATCATCTGGCCGTAGACGGTGGTGCAGACGAAGGCGACGAAGGGCCAGCCGCGCCAGCGCAGCCAGCCGGGAATGGCCCGGCCCAGGCCGTGCCTGCTGGCCCATTCGGTCATGGTGCCTTCCGGGCAGAAGACGCCGCACCAGGCGCGGCCCATGATCACCATGCTGAGCATGACGAAGGGCCACCACACCCCCCAGAAGGCGAACTGGGCGAACAGCACCAGATTATCCCAGATATGCCGCGAATCATCGGGCATGGGCAAAAAGGCCGGGGCGGCCACCAGCACGAGGTAGACCGCCACCATGACCCATTGCAATGTCTGGATCGTCCCGGCATGGCGGACCATCAGGTCGCCGAACGCCGCCAGCCGGGAACGTTGCCGCAGAGGAACCACCGACATATCCATCTCAGTAGGTCAGCTGTCCGCGCAGCCCGACCGCCATGGCGGTGGCGTCGCTGGGATCGCCGCCAGGATGGCGGATGAGCTGGAAGTCGGGGGTGATGTCGAAACGGGGCATCACCCGATAGCGGTAATAAAGCTCCATCAGCTGTTCGAGGGCGACGGCGCGATAGCCGTAATCGGGGATGCCGTCGTTGTTGGCGTCCACCGTGGCTGACCGGGCGCGGAAGGTGTCCGAGGTGTGGGAAGCCCCCAAAGCAAGGCCGATGCCGTCGACCCCGCGCCCCCAGTAGCTGCCGCCCAGTTCGCCGCCGACGGTCAGGGTATGGTCGAAGCGGGTATTGCCTTGAATTTGGTAACCATAGCGGGCGAACAGGGTGGTGTAGTCGTGGACCTTTTGGTCCAGGTTGAGGCCGACGCCCATGTGTTCGGCGGTGCGGCCGTCGAAATTGGTGCCGCGGCCATTGTGCCAACCGTAGATGCGGTAATTGCCTTCCAGCCCGCCGAAGAAGCGCTGGGCGGTTTCCGCCTGGACGATTTGGAAGGGGAAGTCGGCGGAGTTCTGGAAGGCGGCGCCCTGGCCACTCTCGAAGATGCCGGCCTGGAGTCTCCAGGTCAGCGGCTTTTCCTCCTCGTTGACATAAGCCATACGCACGCCCGGCGAGAAGCCCAGCGAATCGACGCCGACATCGCCGCCGGCGTCCAGCAGGGGATTGTGGACGAAGGCCTGATTGACGAAGTTGCGGGTCTCGTCATTGGCGACGGCGTTCTGGTCGAAGAAGCCGAACGGGTCCATCTTGCCGGCGGTGATTTCCAGATGGCTCTTGGACAGACGGGAATTGCCGTCCAGCGGCAGCGGCATGTCCAGCTGATACCAGGCCTCCGCCAGATCGATGGCGGCGTCGGAGGCATCGGCGCCAGGGCGCTGGAAGCTGGTGGCGTTGGGCGAGGAGTAGCTGTTGGCCACCGACTGGAGGCCACGTCCCTGGCCCATGCGCAGATGGGCGAAGATGGTGCCCTTGGAACTGCCGATATTGCCGGCCGGCAGGGTGGCGACCACGTCACCGCGCCAGTTGAGCTGGGCCTCCTTGTCGAATTGCTGGCCCAGCATGTTCTGGCCCATAACGGTCAGGCTGGCGCCGACCTTGATGCCGCCCAGGGCTTCGATGATTTTGCCACCCTTCTTGTAGTTGACCGAATCGGCCTCCAGCGCCTTGAGGCGGGCGGCGATCTCCGGCTCGGTCTCGCTGATGGTGGGCTCGCCCAGCGACTTGTCGAGGTTGGCTTTGTCGGCTTCCAGTTGCCGCAGGCGCTCCTCTGCCGATCCCCCTGCCTGGGCAGACGACCTGCGCTGCTCCAGTTCCTCGACCCGCTGGGCCAGACGTTTGATCTCAGCCATCAGGTCGGCGGTGGTGGGAGGGAGATCGGCCAGGGCCGGCGTGGCCAGCAGGACCAGGGCGGCGGCGGACAGGGCGGTGCGGGCGCGCATCAGTAGCCCCCCTTCTTGCCGATGCCGGCGAAAACGAAGTCGTAATCCAGCGAGAAGGTGGAGAACCAGGGCCGAACCCCGGTCTGACGGTCGGTGTGGCGGCCGTAATGCATGCCGGCGTGGTTTTCCGGCGCATTGGGTGGATAATAGGTGAAGGTCAGCTTGTACTTGCCCGGTCCCTTGAGCTTGACGTTGTCGCCGTAATGGGGGCCGTCGCTGGCGACCATGGGCATCAGTTCGCCCTTGATCACCTCGCCGGTATCGACCTTGGTCAGCTGATAAGTGACCAGCAGATAGGGAATCCAAAAGCCCTCCGGATAGCCGTTGGGATTGCCTTGCAGCGCGTGGACGTCGGTTTCGAGATGGATATCGGATTGCTCGGGTTGCGGCATCATGCCGTCTGGTTCCATGCGCACCGGCTGGAGGTAGACGGCACCGATCTCCATGCCGTAGCGGTTTTCGGGGCCGGCGCCGATGGGATATTCCGTGGCCAGAGCCGGGGCAGCGGCAAACCCGAGAGCTAGGGCGGCGAGGGGTGCGAGTCTTCGGGACATGGAGAACCTCCGGAGAGCATGATATGCGAGTGACTATCAATTGCGATAGGCTTACCGTGGTCTCGGTTGCGAGTCAACCGCGGGAGGCTCCGAAAATAGCCATTTACATCATGTGGGATAGAGGATAGGTCTTGGGTATGCAAGTGCGAGGCAGTCGCAATTTAGGAGGCATTGCCATGGTCGCTCAACCTTCCCTTTCCCTCTTGACCGCCACCCTGGCCCTACTTGTGACGGCGACCGCCGCCCAGGCCGAGGATACGATTCTCCGCCTGTCGATCAAGGATCACCGCTTCATTCCCGAAAGGCTGGAGGTTCCCGCCGGAACCAAGGTGGTGTTGGTGATCAGGAATGAGGATGCCGAACCGGAGGAATTCGACAGCGCGTCGCTCCGCCGCGAGAAGATCGTCTTTCCCGGCGTTGAGACCCGTCTGGTCCTGGGCCGGATGGAGCCGGGCGAATACACCTTCGTCGGTGAATATCACGAGGCCACCGCCAAGGGTGTCATCGTGGCGAAGTAGGGTCTTTGCCCCTTATCCGTATGAACACTGTGGTTATTCCGATGCGGATTGGCGGCCGGGACGGCGAGAGTGCACCATCGAAACGGAAATGGCCGTTGCCCATCTCCCTGAGTGGAGGGTGTTCCCATGGCGGAATTCGGCAAGAACCTGTTCTACGCGGTGCTTCCCAGTACCGGTTATTGGCTGTTCGGCTTCCTTTTGCTGTAGGCGGCGGCAACCGGGCCATGGCAGGATTTCGCGGCGCGCCGTCGGGGCGCGTTGCGGATTGACCGGAGCCGGGCCGATGAGGGACGACATCCATATCCAGGCGGGTTGGCGTCCTGGGCTGCTCGGCGACATCGTTGGCCTCCACGGCCGTCATTATGCCCTGCACTGGAATTTCGGCCCCTTCTTCGAGGCCAAGGTTGCAGGCGAGCTGGCCGAGTTCGTCCGTCGCCGCCACCAATCTCCCAGCGAGCTATGGTGCGCCGCCGATGGCAATGACCGCTTCGCCGGTTCGGTGGTGATCGATGGCGGCAAGGGCCTGGAGCATCCGGCCCATTTGCGCTGGTTCATCGTCGATTCATCCTGTCAGGGCTTGGGGATCGGTGCCCGGCTGCTGGACGCCGCCGTGGATTTCTGCCGGGGCAGGGGCTTTGGCGGGGTCGAGCTGTGGACCTTCGCCGGCCTGCATCCCGCCCGCCACCTCTACCAAAGCCGGGGCTTCGCCCTGACCGACGAGCGCTCCGGTCAGACCTGGGGCAGTCCGGTCACCGAACAGCGCTTCGAACTGAGCCTGTAGAGATTCACCGGGGCATCAGGACGGGTTGGTCATGGTCCACGCTTGCGTACTCCGCCCTCGGTGTCGGAATCATTGTTGGGGCCGATCACCAGGGGTGGAAAGCAGCAGGCGGCGGTAATGGCGCCCTGCTGGATGAGGGCGAGGACCGATCCGTCGATGCCGCGCGACATGGACGGCCCTTGCAACAGGGAAAGTTCGTGGTTGCGCAGGGGAAAGGCCTGCGACAGCATCCGCAACGCCCCGGCAGGGGTGATGGCGTAGGCGAGCAGGCCCCACACCACCGCCGGCCGCAACAGCGCCGTGGTCGCTGGAGCGAAATCGGGCCGGCTGGCATAGGTGTCGAGCCAGCCCGCACCGGTGACCGCCTGGTCGGCGATCTTCATGGCAGCCACCACGCCCTCGGCGAGATAGACCGCCAGCGACTGGTCGAGATTATAGCCGAAATAGGTGATATCGCGGGCGGCGGCCGCCGCCAATGCCGCCGCCGCCCGTTCGGCAAAGTTGGGCACCAGGCAGGCGTCGTCCTCGAAGATCACCATAGGTTCGCCGTCCTCGACGCATTGTTCCCACAGGCCCTTATGGGCCATGGCGCAGCCGAGCGCGCCCTGGGTGATGCCCTGGCTGCCCGGCGCCAGGAAGCCGTCCGCTTCCAGCGCCGCCCGGCTGAGGCTGTCGCCCTCGATGCCGTCGGTGAAGATGAACTCGCCCTTGCCGGCATTGAGGCGCAGGAAGTCGGCGCGCCGATCCGGGCGGCGCGGCAGGTTGATGACGTGGCAAAGCCTGATGGCGGTGGTCATTGGCTCTCGCCTCTCCCCGATTGCCGGCAGGATAGCCCAACCGCCGGAAGCCGGTAAGGGGCGTTGCGGCCAACAACGGTTTGAATTGGGCCCGGCAAAGGAGTAAGGGAGCGGTCCCCTCTTCTCAGCCAAGGACCGGGCATGTTCGTCGGAATGGACTTCGGAACCACCAACAGCGCGGTGGCGGTGGCGGGGCGGGACGGTGCGGTTGAAGTGATCCAGGCTGGTCCGGCCGCGACCTTGCGTTCGGTCCTGGCCTTCGACAAGGCGCGGCGCGACGCCGAGCGCCGCATCCAGCCGCTGGTCGGTCACGAGGCCATCGAGCATTACCTTCACGGTGACGGCGATTGCCGGTTCCTGCAATCCTTCAAGTCCTATCTCACCAGCCGCTCCTTCACCAGCACCAGCATTTTCGGAACCACCTATTCCCTGGAGGATCTGGTGGCGCTGATCGTCGGTCATCTGCGCCGCGCTGCCGAGGCAGGCGGGCAGCGGATCGAGCGGGTGGTGGCCGGGCGTCCGGTGCGCTTCGTCGCCGAAGGCGGCGAGACCGAGGACGACTACGCCACTGCCCGGCTGGTGGACGCCTTCGCCAAGGCGGGAATCGGCGAGGTGGTGTTCGAGTTCGAACCCATCGCCGCCGCCTATTATTATGAGAGCAGCCTCGATCACGACCAGACGGTGCTGGTGGCCGATTTCGGCGGCGGCACCAGCGATTTCTGCCTGATCCGTCTGGGTCCCGGCCGCGCCGGGCTGGCCCGGCCGCAGGATGCCATCATCGGCACCGCCGGCCTGGGCATCGCCGGCGATGCCTTCGACCGCCGCATGGTCGAGCACGGCCTGTCCGAGCATTTCGGCAAAACCACCACCTATGACAGCGGCGGCAAGACCTTGCCCATGCCGGCCTGGGTCTATGCCAAGCTGGAGCGCTGGCACCACGTGGCCTTCCTCAACACGCCACAGACCCTGCGGCTACTGCGCGATCTCCAGCGGCACGTGGATCATCCCGACCGCATCGAGCAATTGCTGGCCCTGATCGAGTTCAATCTCGGCTATCACCTCTATCGCGCGGTGGAGCAGGCCAAGCTGGACCTGTCGCGGGGCGGCGAGGCCCTGTTCCGCTTCGACCACGACCCGGTGGTCATCGAGCGGCGCATTACCCGAAGCGAGTTCGAGGGCTGGATCGGCAAGGAGCTGACCGCTATCGAGGAATGTGTCGAGGGCCTGCTCGCCGCCACCGCCACCCCGGCGGCCAAGGTCGATCGCGTCTTCCTGACCGGCGGCTCATCGCTGGTGCCGGCGGTGCGGGCCATCTTCGCCCGCCGCTTCGGCGAAGCCCGCCTCAGCTCCGGTGGCGAGTTCATCTCGGTGGCCACCGGCCTCGCCCAACGCGCCCGCGAGGCCTTCGGCGGACGGTAAGGCGGTGGCCAGCACGCGCTTGTGTTGGCCCCGGCTCCAGCCTATAAGAAAGTACGTCTTTTCTGGTGCTTGCCCAACATGCTGATCACCTGCCCGGACTGCGCTACCAACTTCTCGATCCCGGACGCCGCCCTCGGCGCCAGCGGGCGCAAGCTGAAATGCGCCAAGTGCGGACATAAGTGGTTCCAGGAACCGATGATGGTGATGACCGAGGAGGACGACACCGATCTCGACCTCAACGGCACGTCCTTCGCCACTTCCGGCACCGGCTTTTCCGCCCCGCCGCGTGACGAGGGGCCGGTCTTCCGGGCGCCGCCGCCCCAGGCGCCGGCCGAGGACGATCTCGATGACTTCGCCATGGAATCGCCGCCGGTACCCCATTTCGGCGGCCGCATCAGGCCCGAGCGACCGGCTGATGACGCCGCCATGGATCACCTGCTCGACGAGGCGCCGCAGCCCATCCCCGACGTGTTCTCCACCCAGCCCTCGGGCAAGAAGGGCACCGGCTTCCTTTGGTTCGTGCTGATCCTGCTGGTCCTGGGCGGCCTGGGCGGCGCCGGCTATTACTTCCAGGATCAGGTGGTCGAGTTCGTGCCCGAAGCCGGCGAGCTGATGGGCCAGGTCGGCCTGCGCCACGAAAAGCCGGGCGCGGGTCTGGAGCTGCGCAAGGCCGGCACCCCGGAGCGCTTCGTCCATAACGACATCGATGTCCTGGTGGTGCGCGGCGTCATCGCCAATGTCACCGACCGCGTCCGCCCGGTTCCCACCATGAAGCTGGTGCTCATGGACAAGAACGGCGAACCGGTGCAGGAAAAGCTGTCGCAGCCGCCGGTCACCGCGCTGGACCCCCAGGGCACCGCCAGCTTCAAGATCATGCTGGAACGCCCGGATCCCAACGCCGTTCAGGTGGTGGTGGTCTTCGTCGAGAGTGCCGGCGGGTCTAACAAACCCATGCCGCCGCCCGCGCCGATGGCCGTCGCTCCCCCGGCTGCCATGGCTCCGGCGATCCCGGTGGCCCCGGCCGAGGTCCCCGCCGCCGTTCCGGCGCCGGCTGCGATGGACGCTCCGGCTCCTGTCGCTCCCGCCCCGGCGGCCCCCGCCACTCCGGCTCCAGCCGCTCATGCTCCCGGCAAGTGATCAGTCCGCGTAGCGGATTTCGATCACTTCAATCATCTCCAGTCCTGCCGGGGTGCGAACGCCGACGCTGTCGCCCACCCCGGCCTTGAGCAGGGCGCGGGCCACCGGCGAGATCCAGCTGATCAGCCCTTTGTCCAGATTGGCCTCGTCGATGCCGACGATGGTGACGGTGATTTCCTCGTCGCGGGGACTGGCATAGGTGACCGTGGCACCGAAGAATACCTGATCGCGTTTCTTCTGCTGGGTGGGATCGACCACATGGGCGCTTTCCGAGCGTTTGGTGAGAAAGCGGATGCGCTTGTCGATCTCGCGCAGGCGCTTTTTGCCATAGAGGTAATCGCCATTCTCCGAGCGGTCGCCATTGCCGGCCGCCCAGGAGACCACCTCCACCACCTTGGGCCGCTCCACCCGCAGCAGTTGGGACAGCTCGTCGCGCAGCGCCTGCAACCCCTGTGGACGGATATAGTTCTTGGTGCCCGGCGGCAGGCCTTTGGGCTCGTCGTCCAACTCGTCGTCGCCGTCGCTTTCCTTGGTGAAGGCTTTGCTCATGTCTATTCCTGTCCCTCAAACGCCGGGCGGGCGCATCCGCGCCCTAGGCTCCTCCGTTGCGCTCCGGGGCGCTCCCTGCGCCCACTCATGCCTTGACCCCCGCGAAGCCGACTTTCTTGGCGTTGGGGTCCAGCGGCCAGCGCGGCCGGGGGGCGAAGTCGAGACCGTCGGTCAGGCCCAGGCGCAGCCGCTCGATCCCCGCCCAGGCGATCATGGCGGCGTTGTCGGTGCACAGCCCCAGCGGCGGCGCCAGGAAGTCCAGGCCGGCCTCGCGGCTGATCCGCTCCAGGGTCTGGCGCAGCTGGATATTGGCGGCGACGCCGCCGGCCACCACCAGATGCCGGCCCTGCGGCCAGCGCTGCTTGAATAGGGCTATGGCCCGCTTGGTGCGGTTGGCCACCGCGTCGGCCACCGCCAACTGAAAAGCCGCGGCGACATCGGCGGCATCTTTGTCCGAGAGCGGTTGCGGCAGGCTTTCGATCAGCAGGCGGGTGGCATTCTTGAGGCCGGAAAAACTGAAATCGCAGCCGGGCTTGCCCCTCATGGGCCGGGGCAGGGTGAAGCGGGTGGGATTGCCCGATTGGGCCGCCTTCTGCACCGCCGGTCCGCCGGGATAGCCGAGGCCGGCCATCTTGGCCACCTTGTCGAAGGCCTCGCCGGCGGCGTCGTCGATGGTGGTACCCAGCCGGCAATAGCGGCCGACTCCCTCCACCGCCAGCAACTGGCAATGCCCGCCGGAGACCAGCAGCAGCAGATAGGGAAAGTCGATGCCATGGCTGAGCCGGGCGGTCAGCGCGTGTCCCTCCAGGTGATTGACCGCCAGGAACGGCTTGCCGGCGGCCAGGGCGATGGCCTTGCCGGTCATCACTCCGACGATGACGCCGCCGATCAGGCCGGGACCGCCGGTGGCCGCCACCGCGTCGAGATCGGCCACGGTCTTGCCCGCCCGCGCGAGGGCCTCGGTGACCAGCCGGTCGATATGGGCGAGATGGGAGCGTGCGGCGATTTCCGGCACCACCCCGCCATAGGGGCGGTGCTCGTCCAGCTGCGACAGCACCACGTCGGCGAGGATGTTGCGGTCGCCATCGACGATGGCGGCGGCGGTTTCATCGCACGAGGTCTCGATGCCCAAAACAAACACTTTGTTCTCCAGTCCCTCAGGTGCCCGGCGGGGCCATCCGGCCCCTAGGCTCCTCCGCTGACGCTCCGGGCGCCTCGATGGCGCCGCGCTTCGGCAAGGCCTCGTTCGGAATCCCTTTGCACAGCTCCGTCCGAGTTACTACAACAACGGGGCCATGACCGCAAAACATCCCCTTCTCCGCATCGGCACGCGCGGCTCACCGCTGGCGCTGGCCCAGACCCACGAGACCCGCGACCGCCTCGCCGCCGCCTGGCCCGAGTTGGCCGCTCCCGGTGCCATCGAGATCGAGGTGATCAAGACCACCGGCGATCTGATCCAGGACCGGCCGCTGGCCGAGATCGGCGGCAAGGGTCTGTTCACCAAGGAACTGGACGAGGCCATGCTGTCGGGCCGCATCCATCTGGCCGTCCATTCCATGAAGGACGTGCCGACGGTGCTGCCCGATGGCATCGACCTGCCCTGCATTTTGCCGCGCGAGGACGTGCGAGACGCCTTCATCAGCCTTAAGGCCAAGAGTCTCGCCGAGTTGCCGGACGGCGCGGTGATCGGTTCGGCCAGTCTGCGCCGCGCCGCCCAGATTCTCCACCGTCGTCCCGACCTCAAGGTGGTGAACTTCCGTGGCAACGTCCAGACCCGGCTGCGCAAGCTGGAAGAGGGGGTGGTCGATGCCACTCTCCTGGCCATGGCCGGACTGCGCCGACTGGGACTGGCCCAGCATGTCACCTCGGCCCTGACGGCGGAAGAGATGCTGCCGGCGGTGGCCCAGGGCGCCATCGGCATCACCTGCCGCGCCGATGACCGGGCCGCGCTGGCTTATCTCGCCGCACTCAACTGTCGGACCTCGCAGATCCGGGTCACCGCCGAACGTGCCTTCCTGGCCGAGCTGGACGGATCGTGCCGCACCCCCATCGCCGCCCTGGCGGACCTGGACGGTGACCGCCTGACCTTCCGGGGCCTGATCGTCAGTACCGACGGCAAGGTGGTGCACGCCACCAGCCGGGCCGGCACCGCCGCCGAGGCCGCCATCCTGGGCACCGACGCGGCGCGCGAACTGGCGCGCGTGGCCGGTCCCGGCTTCTTCGACCACATCAAGGCCTGATGCTGGCCCTGGTCACCCGCCCGAAGGAGGATTCCGAGGCGGTGGCCCAGGCCCTGGCCTCGCGGGGCCTCGCGGTGATGATCGAGCCGCTGCTGGATATCCAGCCCATCCCCGAGGCGTCCGTCGATGCCGCCGGCGTCCAGGGCATCCTGGTCACCAGCGCCAACGGCATCCGCGCCCTCGCCCGCCTGCATCCCGATCGCGCCCTGCCGGTCTGGACGGTGGGCGATGCCTCTGCCCGGGTAGCGCGGGACCTGGGTTACACCACGGTGGTGAGCGCCGGTGGCGACGTGGAGACCCTGGCCGCTCTGGTGGCGGAGCGGGTCGATCCCACCGGAGGCGCCCTGTTGCATGCCGCCGGCAGCGTCAATGCCGGTGACCTCTCCGGGCATCTGGCCGGGTTGGGCTACGAGGTCCGCCGTCAGGTGCTGTATCGGGCGGTGACCGCCGCCCGCCTGTCGCCGGAGCTGGAAGGCGTGCTCGACGGCGGTCTCCTCGATCTGGCGTTGTTTTTCTCTCCCCGCACTGCCGCGACCTTTGCTAGGCTGGTGACCCAGGCCGGGCGGCAGGGAAATTTGGCCCGGATCAAGGCCTACGGTCTGTCGGCCAATGTCACCACCGAGCTGGCGCCGCTGGCCTGGAAGGCGGTGCGTCAAGCCGCCGAACCCACCCAGGCGGCGCTGCTTGCCGCCCTCGACCATGATCTCGAACGGGGATTCCCGCCATGACCTCAGAGCCTTCCACCGAGCCCGCCGGCGTGATTCCCGCCGCCGAAGCGGCTTCCGTCCAGGCCCCCGCCTCCCGCTGGGGCGGGGTGGTCGGCCTGCTGGCGGGAGTGGCCATCGCCGCCACCGGCGCGGCGACCTTCCCGCTCTGGCGCGATCAGGCCGGCTTCCCCACCCCCCAGGCTGGCTTCGGGATCGAGACCTTGCGCGCCGAGCTGTCGGCGACCACCGCCCGGCTGGCGCAGTTGGAAGCCCGGCCGGCCGGCCCGATCACCGAGGCCGCTTCCCCTGATCCCGCCCTGGCGGGACGGGTCGCCGGGCTGGAGCACGGGCTCAAAGCCTTGCAGGCCCAGCCCCTGGTGCCGGCCAGCCTGATCACCGATGTGGACGTGCTGTCCAAACAAGTCATCGAACTGAGGAAGACTGCGGCCGATTCGGCCACGGTGCTGCGTCTGGCGGACCGGATCGACCAAGCCGAGGCCGCCATCCGCGACCTACAGGCCCGCCGCAGTTCCGCCGCCGCCTTGCTGCTGGCGGTGGGGCAGCTGCGCGAGGCGATCAATCAGGGACTCGCCTTCGATGCCGAACTGCGTTCGGTCAAGGCATTAGCCGGGGACGATGCCGAAGTCGCCCGCGCCGTTGAAGCCCTCAAGGACCGTGCCACCACCGGCATCAAGGGTCGCCTCACTGTCGCTGGGCGTTTCGAGCCGCTGGCTCCGGCCCTGGTGCGGGCGGAAATCCTGCCCGAAGGCGAAGGTTGGTGGCGGCGGGCGCTGGACCGGGTGCTGTCGCTGGTGACCATTCGCCGTGAGGACGGCGGCGTCGTCGGCAACGATACCGCCGCCGTGGTCGCCCGTGCCCAGGCCGCGCTCAATCAGGGGGACCTGGGCGGCGCGGTGGGCGAACTCGATAGTCTGAGCGGGGCGCCGGCCGAAGCCGCCACCCCGTGGCTGACCGAGGCCAAGGCGCGGCTGGCCGCCGACAAGGCGCTGGCCGATCTCACCGCCCATGTGGTGGCCTTGGCGGGTGCCAAACCATGAGGCGGCTCCTCGGCTTCCTCGCCGTCACCGCGTTGGCCATCTTCGCTGCCGTCTGGTTGGCCGACCGCCCCGGCGAGGTCACCATCCACTGGCAGGGCTGGCGGATGGACACGACCGTGCCGGTGCTGCTGCTGGCCCTGTTGACGGTGCTGGCGGTGCTGGCCGGCGCACTGCGGCTGGTCCGGCTGGTCGGCGGTGCTCCCGGCCGCTTCCTCGCCCATCGCCGGGCCGAGCGTACCCGCAAGGGCTATCTGGCCCTGTCCGACGGACTGGCGGCAGTGGCCTCGGGTGACTCGCGCGGCGCCACCCGGCTGGCCCGCAAGGCCGACTCGCTGCTGAAAGATGCTGCCCTCACCAGTCTGCTCACCAGTCAGGCGGCCCTGATGCTGGGCAATGCCGACGAGCAGCAGGCCGGCTATCAGGCCATGCTGGAGCGGCCGGAGACCACCTTTCTCGGCCTCAGGGGGCTGACCGATCTGGCCCTGCGCTCCCATGACCGTGCCGGTGCCCTCGACCATGCTCGCCGGGCCTTCGCCCTGCAGCCGACGGCACCCGCCCTGGCCGAGACCCTGTTCAACCTCCAGGTGGAGGCCGCCCAATGGGCCGAGGCCGAATTGACCCTGGTCACCGCCCGGCGGCACAAGGTGATCGCCGCCGACCGGTTGGCCCGGTTGCGCGCCGTGGTGGCTTTGGCCCGGGCCGAAGCTGCCGAGCGGGAGGGGCAGGCCGGTGACGCCCTGTCACTGGCGCTGGATTCTTGCGACCTCGATCCCGGTCTGGTGCCGGCGGTGGTGCTGGCGGCCCGGCTGCTGCGGGACAAGGGCAAGGCGCGCCGGGCGGACCGGCTGATTCTGGCCGGCTATGCCCAGACGCCCCATCCCGCCCTGGTGGCGGCATGGCGCGATGCCGGCGGCGCGGTGACCGAACTGGAGCAGGTCAAGCGTCTGCAGAAGCTGGTGGCCGCCAATCCCACCGTCCCCCAATCCCATCTCGCCCTGGCCGAAGCGGCATTGGCGGCGCGGCTGTGGGGGCAGGCCCGCACCCATCTCGAGCGGGTGATGGATCAGCGCCCCACCCGCCGCACCCTGGATCTGCTGGCGCGGCTGGAGCGGGAGGAACGCAAGGACGAAGGCGCGGCGCTGGCCTGGGCGGCCCGGGCCGGCGAAGTCGGCCCCGAGCCGGCCTGGACTTGCGGTGGCTGCGGTCATACCCAGGCGGACTTCGCCCTGCTTTGCCCGGCCTGCGGCGCCGCCGGCCGTCAGGACTGGACGTCATGACGCTTCGCCTCGTCGCGCTGGCGGTGCTGCTGCTTCTGGCCGTTCCCGCCCAGGCCAAGGAGGAGGGCAGGGCGCTGTTCGCCGCCCGGGGCTGTGTCGCCTGTCACGGCGCCGAGGGAACCAGGCCTCTGCCCGCAACTCCCATTCTGGCTGGCCAGAACGCCGCCTACCTGCTGCGTCAGATGAATGAGATCGCCGATGGTACCCGCCATACTCCCGGAGCCAAGCCCATGCGGGCGGTGATCGACAAGGTCGGCGCCGCCGAACGCGAGGTGCTGGCCCGATGGTTGTCCCACCAGTCCCTCGCTCCCGCCGGAGCCGGCGACGCCACCCTGGTGGAAAAGGGCTCCGAGCTGTTCGACGAGCTGGGCTGCATCGGCTGTCACGGTGGTGATGGCGCAAAACCCCTGGCCGACTATCCCCTGTTGGCCGGCCAGCGCCGGGACTATCTTGCCGCTCAGATCCGTGCCATCCGCGACGAGGTTCGCTCCACCCGGCGGGTGCGGCTGATGGTGGCCAATGTGCGGACCCTCAGGGATGATCAGGTCGAGCAGATCGCCGAATTTCTCTCGCATTCGAAACGAAATCAGGGAGGGCCGATATGAGCCCCTTGCTGCTGACGACCCTTGTCCTGGGAGGTGCCCGTTCGGGTAAGTCGGCCTATGCCGAAGCCCTGGTCGGGACCCAGCCCGCGCTATATCTGGCCACCGGTCAGGCCCTGGACGGCGAGATGGCCGAGCGCATCGATCACCACCGCCGCCGGCGCGGCTCCAGTTGGAGCACGCTGGAGGAGCCGCTGGACCTGCCCGATGCCCTGGAGCGGGTGGCGCGCCCCGACCGCCCGGTTCTGGTGGATTGCCTGACCATGTGGATTTCCAATCTGATGCATGCCGGCCGCGATGTGGAGCGCGCTGTCGAGCGGTTGGGCGAGGTGCTGACGGCGCCGGCCGGGCCGGTGGTGCTGGTCTCCAACGAAATCGGGCTCGGCCTGGTGCCTGAGAGCCGCCTGGGTCGCGAGTTTCGCGATCATCAGGGATGGACCAACCAGCGCGTCGCCCAAATCTGCCGGCGGGTGGTGTTCGTCGCCGCCGGCCTGCCGCTGGTCCTCAAGGAAGGCTCGTAATGTCCAAGGTTGCCGCCACCGTCATTACCGGCTTCCTGGGAGCCGGCAAGACCACCCTGGTCCGCCATCTGCTGGCCAACAACCAGGGGCGGAGGATCGCGCTGATCGTCAACGAGTTCGGCGATATGGGCATCGACGGCGACCTGCTGGCCGCCTGTGGCGTCTCCGGTTGCCGCGAGGACGATATCATCGAGCTGGCCAATGGCTGCCTGTGCTGCACCGTCGCCGACGAGTTCCTGCCCACCATGCAGGCGCTGCTGGACCGTGTCGACCCGCCCGAGCATATCGTCATCGAGACCTCGGGGCTGGCGCTGCCCAAGCCGCTGGTCAAGGCCTTCCACTGGCCGGAAATCCGGTCGCGCGTTACCGTTGACGGAGTGGTTGCGGTGGTGGATTCGCCCGCCGCCGCCGCCGGCCGTTTCGCCAGCACCGCCGAGGAGCGGGCGCGGCCCGACCATGACAATCCGCTGGAGGAAGTGTTCGAGGACCAGCTGGCCGCCGCCGACATGGTGCTGCTCAACAAGACCGACCTGATGGAGGCGGATGCCCTGGCCGGGTTCAAGGCGGGGATCGAGGCGCGGCTGCGCCCCGGGGTCAAGGCGCTGGCCACCCGCATGAGCGTGGTCGATCCCTTGATCGTGCTGGGATTAGCCGCCGCCGCCGAGGACGATCTTGACGCAAGGCCCTCTCATCACGATCTCGAGGATGGCCACGATCACGATGATTTCGAAAGCTTCGTGCTGCACCTGCCGACCATCGCCGATCCCCAGGCGCTGGAGGCTCGGCTGATCAAGGCCATCGCTGGCCATGATATCCTGCGGCTCAAGGGCTTCCTGGCGGTGGAGGGCAAGCCCGCCCGCGCTGTGGTCCAGGCGGTCGGTACGAGAATGGAACGATATTTCGACCGGCCATGGAAGCCGGACGAGGCACGCCATAGCCGGCTGGTGGTGATCGGCCGCTCCGGCCTCGACCGCGCCGCCATCGAGGCCATGGTGAAGGGGTAGAGTCTTTTCATGCATCTCCTCGCCGCCCAGGCCGGGACCATCAGCGATGGGGCCGAGGCCATCGATCTCGGCCAGACTCCCGGCGACGTGGTGATCCTGTCGGCGGCCGATACCGAACTTGCCTGCCTCGCCGCCGCCCATGACGCCAATGGGCCGTTCACCCTGCGGCTGGCCAATCTGTTGCGCCTCGGCCACCACATGTCGGTGGACCTATATGTCGAGCGGGTGATCGAGCCCGCCCGGCTGGTGGTGGTCCGGCTGCTGGGCGGGCGGGGATACTGGCCCTATGGCGTCGAGCAGATCGCCGCCGCCTGCCGCAGACGCGGCATTCCGGTCGCCTTTCTCCCCGGCGCCGACGAGCCCGACCCCGATCTGGCCGCCGATTCGACCTTGGCGCCCGAAGCATGGCAGCGGCTGTGGCGCTATCTGGTCCACGGTGGGGCCGACAATGCCCGCAACCTGCTGGCCTATGCCGGAAGCCTGATCGGCCATCAGACGGAATGGCTGGAGCCGGCGCCGTTGCCCCAGGCCGGGTTTCTCGGGGCTCCCGACCCGCAGGATCACCGTCCGCGTGCTGCCCTGGTGTTCTACCGCGCATTGATGCTGGCCGGCGACACCGCCCCTGTGGAGGCGCTGGCGGCGGCGCTGCACTCCGAGGGGCTGGCGGTCTCGGCCCTGTTCGTCCATAGCCTCAAGGATCCCATCAGCGCCGGTTGGGTGGAATCGGTGCTGGCCGATGCCCCTCCCGATGTGGTGATCAACGCCACCGGCTTCGCGGTTTCGGCCCCGGGCAAGGCCGAGGCCGGCCCCTTTGCCGGTGCCGATTGCCCGGTGTTGCAGGTGGTGTTGGCCGCCGGCAGCCGTGAGGGGTGGGAGGCGGGAACCAGCGGCCTGGGACCGCGCGATATCGCCATGAACATCGCACTGCCCGAGGTGGACGGCCGCATCATCACCCGCGCCGTCTCATTCAAGGCGGCGCGCCGCGACGCTGCCACCCAATGCGACATCGCCAGCCATGCCCCGGTGGTGGATCGGGTCGCCTTTGTCGCCCGCCTTGCCGCCAACTGGGCGCGGCTGCGGCGCAAGGCCCCGGCGGAGCGGCGGGTGGCGCTGATCCTGGCCAATTATCCCAATCGCGACGGCAGGCTGGGCAACGGCGTCGGTCTTGACACCCCCGCCGCCACGATCGAGGTGCTGACCGCCTTGGCCGAAGCCGGCTATGCTGTCGGTTCGGTGCCCGAAGGCGGCAATGCCCTGATCGAGATCATGCAGGCCGGCGCCACCAATGACTGGCGGGCGCTGGCGAGCCGTGACATCCGCGAGACCCTGTCGCTGCCCGACTACAATGCCTGGTTCAACAGCCAGCCCCAAGCCCTGCGCGATAGGGTCACGGCGCGCTGGGGGGCGCCCGAGAACGATCCCTTCTTCGTCAAGGGAGAGCTGCATTGCGGTGACTTTGTGCTGCCGGCAACCCGTTTCGGGATGGTAATGGTCTCGGTGCAGCCGGCGCGAGGCTACAATATCGATCCCGCCGCCAGTTATCACGACCCCGATCTGGTACCACCGCACAACTATCTCGCCTTCCATGCCTGGCTGCACGACGGCTTCCGTGCCGATGCGGTGATCCATATGGGCAAGCATGGCAATCTGGAATGGCTGCCGGGCAAGGCGCTGGCGCTGTCGGCGGAGTGTTTCCCCGAGGCCGCCCTGGGCCCGCTGCCCCACCTTTATCCTTTCATCGTCAACGATCCCGGTGAGGGCACCCAGGCCAAGCGCCGGGCCGGGGCGGTGATCATCGACCACCTGACTCCGCCGTTGACCCGGGCCGAGAGCTACGGCCCTCTGCGCGAGTTGGAGCGGCTGGTGGACGAGTATTACGAGGCCGCCGGGGTCGATCCCCGCCGGCTGGCGGTGCTCCGCCGCGAAATTCTGTCGCTGACCGCCGTCGCCGGGCTGGATGCCGACCTCGGTATCACCTCCGACGACGATCCTGACTCGGCGCTGAAGAAGCTCGACAATCATCTCTGCGAGTTGAAGGAGTTGCAGATCCGGGACGGGCTGCACATCTTCGGCCGGTCCCCCGAGGGTGGGCAGCTCACCGACCTGCTGGTGGCCCTGGCCCGGATTCAGCGCGGGTCCCGGCCGGAGGAGGCCTCGCTGCTGCGCGCCCTGGCCGAGGATCTGGCCCTGGGCTTCGACCCGCTGGATTGCGTCCTGGGGGAGGACTGGGCCGGTCCGCGCCCGCCCGCGCTGGCGGCGGGCGAGTCCTGGCGCAGTGTCGGCGATACGGTCGAGCGGCTGGAGGTCCTGGCCCGTGCCCTGGTGGCCGGTGAACGAGTGGTCGAGGCGGGTTGGAGCCGTACTGTCGCAGTTCTGTCTGATATCGAAACGAGTCTGCGGCCCCGGATCGCCGCCTGTGGCGGCGCCGAGATCGCCGGATTGCTCCAGGGATTGGGCGGGCGCTTCGTCGCCCCTGGTCCATCGGGGGCGCCGACGCGGGGGCGGCCCGACGTCCTGCCCACCGGGCGCAATTTCTATTCCGTCGATACCCGCACCGTGCCGACGCCTGCGGCCTGGGGCCTGGGATGGAAATCGGCGCAGTTGCTGGTGGAGCGCCATTTCCAGGACAATGGCGACTGGCCCCGCTCCCTGGCGCTCACCGCCTGGGGCACCTCCAACATGCGCACCGGCGGCGACGACATCGCCCAGGGGCTGGCGCTGATGGGGGTCAAGCCGCAATGGGATGCGGGATCGCGCCGGGTCTCCGGTTTCGAGATTCTGCCGGCCGGCTTGCTCGACCGGCCTCGGGTCGATGTGACCCTTCGGGTTTCCGGCTTCTTCCGCGACGCCTTTCCCGGCTTGATCGATCTGTTCGATTCGGCGGCCCGCGCCGTGGCGGCCCTGGACGAACCGGAGGAGGTCAATCCGCTGGCGGCCAAGGTGAGGTTGGAACGGGCGAGGCTGGAGGGGGAAGGGCTCGACGCGGCCGAGGCGGCGCGTCAGGCCGGCTTTCGGGTCTTCGGCTCCAAGCCGGGGGCCTATGGGGCCGGCTTGCAGGCCCTGATCGACGAGAGGGGTTGGAGCAGTCGGGCCGATCTGGCCGAGGCCTATGTGGCCTGGGGCGGTTGGGCCTATGGCGCAGGAACCGAGGGCGAGGCCGGTCACGGCCTGTTCCGCCGCCGGCTGTCCCAGATCGAGGCGGTGATCCAGAACCAGGACAACCGCGAGCATGACCTGCTGGATTCCGACGATTATTATCAGTTCGAAGGCGGAATGGCCGCGGCGGTGGAGGCCGAATCCGGCCGGGCGCCCCAGGTCTACCATCCCGACCACTCGAGGCCGGACTCGCCTCGCATCCGCACCCTGGACGAGGAGATCGCCCGCATCGTCCGTGGCCGGGTGGTCAATCCCAAATGGATCGCCGGTGTGATGCGCCATGGCTACAAGGGCGCCTTCGAGATGGCGGCCAGCCTGGATTATCTGTTCGCCTTCGCCGCCACCACCCATGCCGTCAAGGATCACCATTTTGATCTGGTGGCCGAGGCCTATCTGGGGGAAGAAGCGGTGCGCGACTTCATCTCCACCAACAATCCCGCAGCGCTGGCCGAGATCAAGGCAAGGCTGCGGGAGGCGCTGGACCGGGGCCTGTGGCATCCGAGGCGCAACCACCTGCACCACCTGCTGGAGGGGGACCCATGCTGAGCCGTCGCGCCCTGCTGCTGGCCGTCCTGGCTTTCATGGGCACGGTCGGCGGCTACATCCTGGCCAATGCCGGCCGGTTCGGCCTTATTCGGCCGCTTCGGGAACCTTGACGCCCAGACGGGTCAGCGCTTCGGCGGACAGGGGCGATTCGAAGGCGCAGCCGATGGCGCTGTGATTGGGGGTGGCCCAGCGCATGACGGCATCGAAATGAATGCCGTCGATAATGACCTTCAGGGAGGCCCCCGGCCGGAGATCCGCGGCCACCAGGGGGTCGAGATGGCTGGGCATCAACTTGCAGCCACCCAGCGACAGATCCGCCACCTGGGCGTCCTGAAGGATGTCGTGAACCTCCAGTTGAGCGGGATGGGCCCAGGAGAGGCGTGGAAATGCTCGTAAGTCCCGGCGTTTGTCCGTCATGGTCCGCTTTCTCCAGCCAACCCAAGGTTAAAGACATTGGGCTGGCCCCATGCCCCGATCAATCGGGGCATTCGTATATTATGCCATACCTTCGGCCATGTCCGGCCATCGCGCTTTGACGGGGTCCGGTGCCACGGACGCATGGCTGGGAGGCCGCCGATGCCACATCCGCTTCCGGGACGCGGCCGAAGGGTGTAGGTTGACGCCAGTTTTCTTCGTGGCTTGACTGGTTTCTCATGAACGACACCGACACCAAGGCCAAGGCCTCCGCCATGTGGGGCGGCCGCTTCGCCGGCGGCCCCGCCGCAATCATGCAGCGCATCAACGCCTCCATCGACTTCGATAAGAGGCTGTATGCCCAGGATATCCGGGGGTCCAAGGCCCATTGCCGCATGCTGGTGCGTCAGGGCATCCTGACTCCCGAGGATGGCGCCGCCATTCTGGGCGGCCTGGATCAGGTCCTGGCCGAGATCGAGGCCGGCGGCTTTCCCTTCCGGGTCGAATACGAGGACATCCACATGAATGTGGAGGCCCGGCTGGCCGAGCTGGTGGGAGAGGCGGCGGGACGTCTGCACACCGCCCGCTCGCGCAATGATCAGGTGGCCACCGATTTCCGCCTGTGGGTCCGCGACGCCCTGGACGGCATGAATGCCGCCCTTGGCGCCTTGACCGAAGCACTGCTGGACCGCGCCGACGAGCACGCGGCGACGGTCATGCCCGGCTTCACCCATCTCCAGGCGGCGCAACCGGTCACCTTCGGCCACCATCTCATGGCCTATGTGGAGATGATCGGCCGGGATCGTGGCCGTCTCGCCGATGCCCGGGTCAGACTTAATGAAAGCCCGCTGGGCTCGGCGGCACTGGCCGGCACCTCGTTTGCCATCGACCGGGAGTTCACCGCGGGCGAACTGGGCTTCGAGCGGCCCATGCGCAACTCCCTGGACGGGGTTTCGGACCGTGACTTCGCCCTGGAATTCCTGGCGACCTCGGCCATCTGCGCCGTGCATCTGTCGCGGCTGGCGGAGGAGCTGGTGATCTGGACCAGCGCTCAGTTCCGCTTCGTGTCCCTGTCCGACGCCTTCACCACCGGCTCGTCCATCATGCCGCAGAAGCGCAATCCCGATGCCGCCGAACTGGTCCGGGCCAAGACCGGGCGGGTGATCGGCGATCTCAACGCCTTGCTGATCGTGATGAAGGGCCTGCCGCTGGCTTATTCCAAGGATATGCAGGACGATAAGGAGCCGGTCTTCGAGGCGGCCGACACCATGGAACTGGCCATTGCCGCCATGACCGGCATGATCCGCGACCTCACGGTCAACGAAGCGGTGATGCGCGCCGGTGCAGGTGCCGGTTTCACCACCGCCACCGATATCGCCGACTGGTGTGTCCGCGCCCTGCAGATGCCGTTCCGCCGGGCCCACCACGTGGCCGGCTCGCTGGTCAAGCTGGCCGAGGGCAAGGGCGTCGGCCTGGAAGATCTCAGTCTGGCCGAGATGCAGGCCATCGAGCCCGGTATCTCCGAGGAGGCCCGCGCCGTGCTGACGGTGGACTCTTCGGTGGCCAGCCGCACCAGTTGGGGCGGCACCGCCCCGGTCCGGGTCCGGGAGGCGGTCGCCGCCGCCCGCGCCCGCCTGCGGGATTGCGGGCCATGAGCCGGCTTGTCCTCGGCCTGATCCTGGCCGGTTTGCTGGCCGTTTCGCTGTCGGCTTGCGGTCGCAAGGGCAATCCCGATCAGCCCGACGATTCAGTCTATCCCCGACAATATCCATATATGCCCCTGCCCGATAGGCAGGCCAAGTCCAGGACCCCCGCCGCCGCCCCAGACCAAAGCCCGAATTCGAGCCCGAATCCATGAACCATTTCCAGTACCGCAACGGCGAGCTGTTCGCCGAAGACGTCGCCCTGTCGGCCATCGCCCAGCAGGTGGGAACGCCCTTCTACTGCTATTCCACCGCCACCCTGACCCGGCATTACACCGTGTTCCGTGATGCCCTGGCGGCGGCGGGGCTGGACGCCACCATCTGTTTCGCCTGCAAGGCCAATCCCAATGTGGCGGTGATCCGCACCCTGGCGGAGCTGGGTGCCGGTGCCGACGTGGTCAGCGAGGGCGAACTGCGCCAGGCCCTCGCCGCCGGTGTGCCGCCGGCCCGCATCGTGTTTTCCGGCGTCGGCAAGACCCGTCACGAGCTGGAATTCGCCGTGGCCAGGGGCATCTTGCAGATCAATGTGGAATCCGAGCCGGAGCTGCGGGTGCTGTCCGAGGTGGCGGCGGCGCGTGGTGTGCGCATGCCGGTCTCGATCCGGGTCAATCCCGACGTGGATGCCGGGACACACGCCAAGATCACCACCGGCAAGAAGGAAAACAAGTTCGGCATCGAGTGGACCCGGGCCCGTGAGGTCTATGCCCTGGCCCGGACCCTGCCCGGTATCGAGGTAGTGGGTGTGGCATGCCATATCGGGTCGCAGCTGACCGAGCTCGAGCCCTTCCGTCAGGCCTTCATCCGGGTGCGGGATCTGGTGGCCATGCTGCGCGCCGACGGCATCGACATCCGCCGCCTGGACCTGGGCGGCGGGCTGGGCGTGCCTTACGAGCATGAAATTCCGCCCGAGCCGGCCGCCTATGCCCAGGTCATCGCCGACACCCTGGGCGATCTCGGCTGCCGCATCCTGGTGGAGCCCGGCCGTCTGCTGGTGGGCAACGCCGGCATCCTGGTCTCGCGGGTGATTTATGTGAAGGAAGGTGCCACCCGCACCTTCCTCATCGTCGATGCCGCCATGAACGACCTGATGCGCCCGGCGCTCTACGATGCCCACCACGCCATCCGGCCGGTGGCCGAGCCCGCCGCCGACGCGCCGAGGCTGGAGGTGGACGTGGTCGGCCCGGTCTGCGAGACCGGCGACACCTTTGCCAAGCAGCGGCCGCTGCCGCCCATGCGGGCCGGCGATCTGCTGGCCTTCGCCACCGCCGGAGCCTATGGCGCCGCCATGTCGTCCACCTACAATACCCGGCCGCTGGTGCCCGAGGTTCTGGTCAAGGGCGGTGACTTCGCGGTAGTGCGGGCCCGGCCCAGCTACGAGGACATGCTGGCGCTGGAAAGTCTGCCGCCCTGGTTCGCGACCGGGGGCTGAGATGAAGGGTGGCCCCGGCGACAGCCTGTCCCGGAGGTTGCGGCTGACCCGGCTGGCTGTGCTGGCCGAGCGGCTATCTCCTCTGGCGACGGCGCTGGCCGGGCTGATCGGTCTGTTCCTGGCCTTTGCCCTTTCGGGGCTGTCACAGCTGCTGCCGGGTTGGCTGCATCTGGCGGCGCTGCTGGCCTTCGCCGGAATCGCTGCCTTTCTCATCCGCCGCCTGCTGGCTGTCCCCCGTCCCACCGAGGACGAGGTGGCGCGCCGGCTGGAGCGAGAGTCCGGATCGCGCCATCGACCGCTGACCGCGCTGAGCGACACCCGGGCCGGTGGTGATGCCGAGCTTTGGCGGCGGCATGGCCGGCGCATGGCCGCAGAGATTATGCGGTTGCGTCCCGGCTGGCCCCGTCCGGTCCTGGCCGCCGCTGATCCCTATGCGCTACGCTTCGCCGTCCTGCTGCTGGTGGTGCTCACCGCCGCCGGGGGCTGGCGTGACGGCGGCCGCCGTCTGGCCGATGCCCTCAGCCCGGCGGTTGTTCCGCTGGCATCGGTGCCCGACAGCCTGGAAGTCTGGGTCGAGCCGCCCGCCTATACCCGCCTCGGACCGATCCTGCTGAAGCCGGGCCAGCCGGTGCCGGCCGCCTTGCCCCTGGGCAGCACGTTCAAGGCTTCCATCAGCGGCGGATGGGGCGATGCCCGCTTGCGTCTGGACCAGACCGTCCAGCCGTTCCACCGCGAGGAGGGCGGAAGTCAACGGATCGAGGTCCGGATCGAAAGCATCTCCTCCATCCGCATCAGCCAGGGCTGGCGAGAGGTTGCCGTCTGGCCGGTCAGCGTGCTTCCCGACACCCCGCCGGCCATCGCCTTCGGCGCCACCCCCGAGGGCGATGAACGAGGCCGCCTGCGTCTCGAGGTTCAGGCCTCCGACGATTACGGCCTCGCCGCGGTGTGGGTCGAGGTGCTGCCGCTGGACGCAGCCGCCGGGACCGCGCCGCTGCGCCTGGAGATCAGGGTTCCCGAGCAGGCCGCCGGCAGTCTTTATCTCGGGGGGCGCTTCGACCTCGCGGCCCATGACTGGGCGGGGCGGCCGGCCCGCCTCACTCCCCGCGCCGAGGACGGGGCCGGGCAGATCGGCAGCGGCGAGTCGGCGGTGATCACCCTGCCGGAGCGTGATTTCCACAACCCGGTGGCCCAGGCCCTGGTCCGCTGGCGTCAGGAAGTCAGCGATGCCCCTCGGCAGGGGCCCGAGGTGGCGGAGCGGGTCCGGGAATTGGAGGACGATCTCGGCCTGTTCAATGACGACGGGCGGGTGCTGCTCAGCCTCGCCCTGACTCGCCACATGCTGGCCCGGCCCGATTTCGACCGGGAGGAGCTGCGGGACCTGATGTGGAACGCCGCCACCCGCATCGAGGATGGCGGTCTGTCGGCCGGCGAGCAAGGGCTGGACGAAGCCCGCCGCGCCTTGGAGCAGGCCTTGGCCGACAATGCGCCGGCCGAGCGGCTGGCCGAGCTGGCCCAGCGGTACCGCGACGCGCTGGAGCGCCTGTTGAGGATCATGGTCCAGCGCGGGATGGTGTCCGAGGCCCCGGACGGCACCCGCACCATTGACGGCGACCAATTGGGGGAGATGCTGGATCAGCTGCGGGATCTGGCCGAGACCGGGGATCGCGACGCGTTGCGCCGCCGTCTGGACGAGCTGTCGAAGCTGATGGAAGGGCTCGGTCAGGCCGGACCGCCGTCAGGCGGCGCCATGCCACCCGAGGCCAAGGCCCTGGAGGCGCTGCGCGATCTGGCGCGAAGTCAGCGCGATCTGCTCGACCAGAGTTTCCGCCATGCCACGCCGCCGGCCAGGGAGGACGAGGGCGAGGGGGCGCAGCCACGCACGGCCGGCAAGGGCGATGCCGCCGAGGCCAGGCGGGCGGCAGAGGCCCAGCGCCTGCTTGAACGCGGCCTCGGCGATCTTACCCGGGGGCTGGACCCTAAGCCCAAGGCGCTGGATCAGGCGGGACGGTCCATGGCGGGCGCCGCCGCCGCGTTGGACCGCGGTGACTGGGATCAGGCGGTGGAGGAACAGACCGATATTCTCCGCCAGATCGGGCAGGGTGCCGCTGAACTGGCGGACCGGATGGCGGCGGCGCGCGGCCGGGGCCAGGGTGGGATGGTGGCGCGCGACCCCTTCGGCCGACGTCAGGGCGCCGGGCCGGCCGACGACCGCTCCACCCGAATCCCGGCGCAGGCGGAGATCCGCCGCGCCCGGGAAATCGTCGACGAACTGCGCCGCCGCTCCGGCGAGTCCAACCGGCCGGAGCCGGAGCGGGACTATATCCGCCGGCTGCTCAGGCAGTTCTGAGCGCGAGCCCTTCCACCGCCTGCCAGACGGCATCGGTGGTGATCTCGGCGACGCAGGGGAAGGCGTCCTTGGTCGAGGCCCGCTTGTGGCAGCGCCACAGGCAGTGGTAGCAGTCCATGGGGGCGTTGAGGAAGACCGCTCCCGCCGGCCGGATGGACTCGGGATAGGGCACGAAACAGCCGAAATGGCCACCGCCGGCCAGCAGCACCGTGGGCGCACCCACGCCGATGGCCAGATGGCCGGGGCCGGTATCGTTGCTGATCACGCAGGCGGCATGCTTGAGCACATCCACCAGCTGGGGCAGGGTGAGCGAGCCGATGGTATCGATGATGCCGGGATGGTCGAGAGCCGCCAGAACCGGCTTGGCGAAAGCTTCCTGGCCGGCGCCGACGAACACCACCCGCAGGCCGCGATCCAGACAGCGCTTGGCCAGATCGAGGAACTGGTCGAAGGGCCAGCGCCGCCCCGGCTCGTTGGAGCCGAAATTCATCACCACATAAGGCCCCTGCCCGGGCACCATGGGGGCCTGCTCGCGCCAGGGGATGGAGGGGATCTCCGGTGGCATGCGGGTGCCGCTCAGCGCCTGCAGGAAGGTGAAGTGGCGCAGTCCCTCATGGGTGGGATAGGGGCCGGTATCGATCACCCGCGTCGCCTTGGCCAGATACCAGGCGTACTCCGCCCGGGTGCGATCGGTGATGAAGGGGGCGCTGACGATGCGCTCCGCGGCGCGGCTGGCCCAGACCAGAGTATCGGCGGTCAGCGTCTTGCGCATGAACATGTCGCAGACGGCGGTTTTGAAGCCTTGGCGACGAATCCACAGCGCGACCTTCAGGCGATAGAACCACCGCTTCTCGAAGGCGTGCTCGTCGATGGTCACCACCTTGAAGCCAGGGAACACCACCTCGGCCAGGGGCTTCCAGGAATGGCAGCCCAGCACGGTGATATCCGAGCGCGGCACGCCCAGGGCGTCGGGATAGTGCTCCAACGCGGCGCGGAACATGACCATATCGCCGATGCCGTCCATGCGCACCACCACCACGCCCTTGCGGCGGCTTGGGGCGGGCCACAGTGCCACCACGGCGTCGATGGGGCGGAACAACCACCAGCGGCGACGCATGCCGCGGGGAAACAGGAGGGAAAGCAGGCTCATGGGGGTCCTTTGCTTAGAACACGCCCCGGGCGGTGGCGTCGCGGATGAAGGACAGCACCTGATCGATATCGATCTCGGCGACACATTTGTACATGCCGCTCACCAGCGGGAACTTGCAGCGTCCCAGGCAGCCCTGGCATTCCATGGGGACGTAGACGAACTGAACATTGCCCGGCACCACGCGGTCATCGTAGGGCACACCGGCGCCCACATAGGCGGCCGAGGCCAGACACATGGTGGGAATGCCCAGCAGCACCGCCAGATGCAGGCCGGCGGTATCGACGCCCACCACCAGTCTGGCCCCCATCAGGATGGAGGCGAGCCGCTCGAAACCCGAGGTCTCCGCCGCCACATTGGGCAGCGCCATCAGCGACATGTATTCGGGATTGCGGTCGAAGTCGTTGCGGTGTCCGGCCACCAGGATCTTCCAGTGCGGCGGAATCGCGTCGGCCATCAGTCGCCAGGTCTCGGCTGGCTGCTGGCGCTGTCGGACGCCGGAGAAGGGCAGGAACACCACGGTGTCGGGCATGGATTCGGCGGGTGGCAATTGGCTGTCGGGCAGCAGCGCCAGCATGGGCTGCTGGCGGTCGTCCAGCACTTCGTCGGCGAATTTCGACCAGCGCAGGATCTTGTCCTGGCGCACCGGCCCGGAGTCGAACAGCAGGTCGAAGACCTTCTCGCTTTCCTCCATGCGGGCATGGAAATTGCGCTTGAAGGGCGGGGGCACCATGCCGGCGGTCTCGGCCGGATCGGCGGCGATGATCAGCGCCTCGTCCTGGTCGTGCTCGCGGATATAGTCCAGCGACACGATCAGCCGGTAATGCTGGGCATGCAGGTCGATGAAGGTCTTCCATCGGTATTCCAGCTCGTCCAGACGGCGGAAGTCGATGCGGCGCAGGCGCAGGAAGCGGGGGAACAGGAACGACATGCCAGCGGCGTCGGCCCGGCACAACAGGGTGACGGTTTCATCCAATTTCGCCAGACGCATGAAACGGGGCAGCACCGCCGACAGGAACACCATCTCTGCCGGTCCGCGTGAGCTGACCAACAGCACGCCCTCTGCCCGCCGCCGTCGCTTCTTGTAGCGCAGGAACAACCGCAGCACCAGGTCGAGCAGGGCGAAGAGTTTCATGGTGTTCCCCCTATCATCCCCCCAATTTCCGTCAAAATCGCGTCGGAGTCGAGGGCGGCGACACAGGGATACATGGAGTTCACGGATTCGAAACGGCAGTCGCCGAGGCAGCCCTGGCACGCCATGGGCTGCCACAGGAAGCGGACCGAAGGCGGCGTCACTTCGGCGGCGTAGGGCACGATCTCGCCCACATAGGCTGCCGAGGCCAGGCACAGGGTGGGAACCCCCATGGCCGCCGCCAGATGCATGCAGGCGGTATCCACCGAAATCACCAGCCGGGCCGAGCGCAGCTTGCCCGCCAGCTCGGCGAAGGGCGCCGGCTCGAACACCACCCCGGGCAGGTCCAGCAGCGGTTTGAACTCGGGATTGCGCTCCAGGTCGCTGGGGTGGCCGGCCATGCGCATCTCCCACTCCGCCGGCAGGACGGCGCGGATGCGGCGGTACAGATCGGGCGGGCTTTGCTTGGCCTTGACCGCCGAGAACGGCTGGATGAACACGGTGGGCCGGTCCAGCATCTTCGCCACCGGCATCTGGGCCGGGCTCAGGGTCACCACCGGCGGGGGGTGGGGATGGCCGGTGAGGAAATCGGCGAAGCGGGCCCAGCGCACCACCTTATCCTGGATCACCGTGCCGGACTCGAACAGCCGGCCCCAGCGCCGGGCATTGGCCGTGAGGCGGCGGTCATGCTTGCGCCAGGGCCGGGGCGCCATGGCGGCGCTTTCGGGGGCGGCGCAGGCCAGGGCCAGGGCCTCGTCCAGGTCGGGATGGCGTAGATAATCGGTGGAGATAACCAGCCGGTAATGGGCGGCATACAGCTCGTCCATGATCCGCCGCCGGGCCGCCGGTTGCCGCAGGCGGGCGAAATCGACCTTGATCACCTGAACCGTGGGCGGGAACAGGAAGGCCATGCGGGCGGCTTCGGCGCGCAGCAGCACGCTGACCGTCTCGCCCGGCCGGGCCAGTTCCAGGAAGCGCGGCAGAACCAGGGAAAACAGCACGGTATCGCCCAGGCCGCCGGCCGACAGCAACAGGACCCCCGAAGCCTCGCCCCGCCGGGACGACAGGCGCCGGCCAAGGGTGAGGAACGGGTCGATCAGGCGGTGAAGCTTCATGACGGCCCCCAACAGGTTCCGGATACCCTTGAATAGGGCCGCGACCTCATCCTTCGGGACGCTTCCTTCCTCAGGCTGAGGTCATCCCGAGCGCAACCGAGGACCGGCGGCACCGATCCTGAAAAGCCTGCCAGGACGGGATCCCTCATCCCGACCTTCAATAAGGAGCGTAGGACTTTTCCTCGACCAGGGTCGAGCCCAGCAGGTCGTTGACCTTACGCTTGACCGCCGCCCGCTGGTCATTGGTGACATAGACGGCGCGGGCCAGCTCGACGAATTTTGCGCCGAAATCCTTGGCGCGCTCGCAGTCGCGAATGTCGTCCTCGATCACCCACAGGGCTTCGTTGATGGCCTTGAGTTCGGCGGACAGGGCCGCCAGACCGGCATGAGCGGGGAATTCCCGCTCGCGCACCTGCACCAGCTCGTCCAGCTCCCTGGTGACGTTGGCCAGCTTGGCGGCGTCGGTCAGGCGTTCGGCCTTGATTTCGAGAATGGTGATCTTGTCGATGATCTCGCCCCACGACACGGGCACCAGGACGGACATGGCGGACCTTATACTTTGAAACTCCGGAGGGCTTCTTAACAGATTTGGCCCGGCGGGGCAAAAGGCTCGGCGGGGGAACGACGTGAAAAGGCCTGTGTCAATTCATTCACATTCACCTAACACTTTCCCGGTTAATGTGAAATCGTGGCGGTTCGCGACCGGCGACATGGTGATGATCGGACAACGGAATGATGCGTCTTGGCGTGATGACGGCGATCCTGGCGGTACTGATGGGAGCCCGGATGGCCTCGGCGGAGGAGATCGGCAGCGTATCGACGGCGTTCAAGGCGTTGGGTCCCAACGACAAGATCGTGGTCGAAGCCTTCGACGATCCCAGGGTCCCCGGCGTGACCTGCTATCTTTCGCGGGCCAAGACGGGCGGCATTTCCGGTGGCCTGGGTGTCGCCGAGGACACCTCGGACGCTTCCATCGCCTGCCGTCAGGTCGGCCCCATCCGGGTGCCCGATGGGCTGAAGGACGGCGAGCAGGTGTTCAAGAAGGATACCTCACTGCTGTTCAAGACCATGCAGGTGGTGCGCTTCCATGACAAGAAGCGCGATGTCCTGGTCTATCTGGTCTACAGCGATCGCATCATCGAAGGCTCGCCGAAGAACTCGGTCTCGGCGGTGGCCATCGAGAAAGGCTGGAGGCCTTAAGCCATGACCGGACCCGGGGACGACCAGCGCCTGCTTCTCGGCGAAATCCTGTCCAAGCTGGCGGCGATCCCCGATCAGGCTGCGCTGATCAGGTTCATGACCCAGGTGCTGCGCTCGCTGTTGCGCCGCCAGGGCGACAGCGAGTTCCTCGCCACCATCCAGGACGCCTTCACTTCCGGCATCGCCGGCCATCCCTGGCCGGAACAAAAGGCGCTGGCCGCCGAGGTCATCACCGTGGTGATCACCAAACGCCCGGAGATCGCCACCGCATGGCAGGCTCAGCATGGCCCCGGCGCCAAGCCCCCGGCCCAGGCTCCCCACCGTCGCGCCGCCGATCAGGCGCCGCCGGAGGCCCCGCCGTCCGTCCCGCCGCCCGTCATGGCGGAGACGCCCGACCCCTATGACTTCTCCGAGGCGGAAAAGCGTCTGGGCAGTTATGTGATCGACATCCTGACGCGCCGGCTTGAGGTGCTGCGGGTCAAGACGCCGGCACCGCCGTCCATCGCCTTCTGCCACAGCCGGCCGTTCTTTCTGTTCGCCTCCGCCTTTCCCGCCGTGCTCGCCGATTTCGTCACCGGCCCGCTGATGAAGGATTGCCGAGGTGCCCTGGAACGCCGGGTCTATCGCGCGGGGGATGCCGCCGTGCTCGGCGATGAGGACGCCTGGAAGGCCTTCATGGCCGACAAGCGGGATGGGGTATGGAAGGTGCTGCTGTCGCGGCTGAGCAAGCTGGCCACCGCCCAGAAGACCGCCGAGGCCAAGCTGGCCGCCACAAAGCTGGGGATCGATGCGGCCCATCAGTACAAGATGGTCGAGATGCCGGTCACCCGGCCCCGCCTCTACAACATCCTGGGCGTGGAATTCGCGCTGGGCAGTGTGACCAGCACCAAGCGGATGCGGATCAAGCTGCCGCCGGCCCACGAACTGGAGCCCCAGGAACGCGAGGCCCTCGACCTCATCGCCATGCTGCGCAGCCGGGCCGCCCATACCGGTATCGACCTGCCGGCCAGCGCCGATTTCCAGTTTCTGCGCACCGTGCTCGACTTCAACGTCCGCCTGTTCATTCCCGCCCGCGATGAATTGATGGGGCTGGCCGGCCATGCCGAGACCAGCGGACAATTCCTGGTGGAGCGTTTCAAGGCCATCGACGAGACCCTGAACAATATCCTGTCCGATATCCTGGCGCTGATGGTGTTCACCCGCCATGGCGACGCCAGTTTCAGCTTCGAGGTGTTCTACGCCCTTTGCGTCGGCGCCGCCCGTGATCCCAGCGCCATCGGCTCGTCGCGTCCCTTCGTCACCCATGAAATCGCTCGCCGCCCGCGTGAGCTGGCCTATCAGTTGCGCGAGGTCCTGCGCCGCAAGCTGCATATTGATGTGGTTCTTGCCTCGGTGGACAAGCTGCTGGACTGCTGGCGGGTGATGGGGCGCAATCGCTTCGCCACCGAACTGGACGCCGCCATCACCGTGATCGATGCCTTCCCCATGGTCTTTGCCGGCGATTCCGAGGAGGCCGCCTTCATCACCGTGGGGCGGATCGTGCGCGACGCCCTGGTCTCCGAGGCGCCCGACCGGGCCGATTGCCTGATCAGGGTTGCGCAGGCCTATGATCATATCGGCCGCAAGGTGGCGGCCATCGCTTAATAGAAATAAGTAAAAAATCAAATAAAATTGCGAATAAAGTGTAATTTATGCCGGTGACGCATGCCTCCAAGGTATTAATTGCTTATACGACTGCATAGGTGGCGGCCCCATAATCTCCTCTTAGAAAGAGGAGGGTGCTATGTTCATCGTCGACCTCGGCCGCAGTCAGGATCTCAACTACACTCCGTTGACGATCAACGCCCCTGAATACCTCTTCGGTCTTGCCCGCTTCATCGCCCGGACCATTTCCGATGTGGAAGTGCGCGCCTATCTCGATCCCGGCATGGGGGCTGGCATGGTCTTTCGCGGCGACGATCTCGCTGATGATGACGTCGAGATGTTTTGAGGACAAAAAGAAAAACGCCGCCGTCCCCAGGGAAACGGCGGCGCTGACGCGAAACGGGCGCCTTACTTCTTCTTGGGCTTCTTGGCGTTGGCGCGTTCGATGGATTCCTGGATGATCTGCGCGGCCTTGTCCGGTCCACCCCAGCCCTTCAGCTGAACCCACTTGCCCACTTCCAGGTCCTTGTAGTGGACGAAGAAGTGCTCGATCTGCTGCACCAGAATCTTGGGCAGGTCTTCGTAGCTGTTCACGCCGTCATAGAACGGGTGCAGCTTGGAATGAGGCACCGCCAGGACCTTTTCGTCCATGCCGCCCTCGTCTTCCATCAACAGCACGCCGATGGGGCGGCAGCGCATCACCGCGCCGACGGCCACGGGCACGCGGCCGACCACCATCACGTCGGCCGGATCGCCGTCTTCGGACAGGGTGTGCGGCACGAAGCCGTAATTCACCGGATAGTACATGGCGGTGTTGAGGAAGCGGTCCACGAACATGGCTCCCGATTCCTTGCAGATTTCATACTTCACCGGATCACCGCGCAGCGGGATCTCGATGATCACGTTGATGTCGCGGGGCGGGTTCTTGCCGATTGGGATCTTCTTGAGGTCCATTGCTGCTTTGCATCCCTACTAGTCAGAGAGGGCGTCCTGCGGCGCCGTGAAGGCATAGCCGAGGTCGCTGGCCACGGCCGCGTGGGTGACACGGCCGCGGTGTATGTTGAGGCCCGCGCGGAAGTGCGGGTCCTCGGTGAGCGCGCGGGCAAGGCCCTTATCGGCCAAAGCCAGCACGAAAGGAAGCGTGGCGTTGTTGAGCGCGAAGGCCGAGGTGCGGGCCACGGCGCCGGGCATATTGGTGACGCAGTAATGCACGACCCCCTCGTCCACATAGGTGGGTTCGGCATGGGTGGTGGGTCGCGAGGTTTCGAAGCAGCCGCCCTGGTCGATGGCGACGTCCACCACCACCGATCCCTTGCGCATGGCCGCCACCAGGGCGCGGCTGACCAGCCGAGGCGCCGAGGCGCCGGGAACCAGCACCGCGCCGACCAGCAGATCGGCCTCCAGCACGTGGTGCTCGATGTTGTCCAGGGTGGCATAGGCGGTTTCGACCGTATTGAGCAGCAATTCGTCGATCTGGGCGAGGCGCGCCAGCGAACGGTCCAGCACCACCACCCGGGCGCCGAGGCCGACCGCCATGCGGGTGGCGTTGCCGCCGACCACGCCGCCGCCCAGCACCACCACCTTGGCCGGGGCGACGCCGGGCACGCCGCCCAGCAGCACGCCCGAACCGCCTTGTTCCTTCTCCAGGCAATGGGCGCCCACCTGGATGGACATTCGTCCCGCCACTTCGGACATGGGCGCCAGCAGCGGCAGCCGGCCGAGGGAATCGGTCACCGTCTCATAGGCGATGGCGATGACGCCCGATTCCACCAGGGCTCGGGTCTGTAGAGGATCGGGAGCGAGGTGGAGATAGGTGAACAGGATCTGACCGCCGCGCAGCAGCGGATATTCCGCCGGTTGCGGCTCCTTGACCTTGATCACCAGATCGGCCCAGCCGAAGACTGCGGCGGCATCGGTGGCGATCTCGGCCCCGGCGGCGCGATAGGCGGAATCGGTGCAGCCGATGCCCAGCCCGGCGCCGGCTTCCACCAGAACCTCGTGGCCGTGATGGACCAGTTCTCGCACGGAACCGGGGGTCAGGCCGACCCGGTATTCGTGACTCTTGATTTCCTTGGGAACCCCGACGCGCATTCGGCCCTACCTTTGGAACTATTCCTAAATCGCACAATGACCGCTTGAGCGCCCAGATTCAACTGGGCTTGGGCGCAACCCGGCCCTGCTGACGCATCAGCCAGGGCAAAAGCAGCAGGGCGGGCAGGGTGACGATGGTGGTGAGCAGGAAAAAATCGACCCAGCCCAGCCGGTCGGCCAGCCAGCCGCTGCCCGATGCGAACACGGTTCGGCCCAGGGCGGTCAGCGACGACAGCAAGGCATATTGGGTGGCGGTATAGGCCAGATTGCATTGCTCGGACAGATAGGTCACCAGGGCCGAGGCCGCCATGCCAGCGGTGAGATTCTCGGTGAAGACGCACAGCGCCAGGGCGCCGAGGTCGTGTCCGGCCATGGCTTGCAGCACATAGGCCAGATTGCCCAGGGATTGCAGCACCCCGAACACCAGGAGCGCCCGCATTACCCCCAGGCGGGCGACCAGGGCGCCGCCGAGGATGATCCCGGCCATGGTGGCGGCAAAGCCGAACACCTTGCTGACATAGGCGATCTCGTCCAGCTTGAAGCCCAGATCGATATAAAGCGGGTTGGCCATGGCCCCGGCCATGGCCTCGCCCATCTTGTAGCCGATGATGAACAGCAGCACCGCCCACCATACCGGCCGGGCCATGAAATCGGCGAAGGGGCAGACCACCGCGCCGTGCAGCCAGGCCAGAACCTGTGCCGCGCGGCCGCGCAGATGCGGCCGGTTGGCCAGATAACGGGCCGCCATGATTTCCCGTTGGGCGGTGGCGGGAGACAGCCGGATTTTCGGCTCCGGCCCCAACAGCAGGACCGCCATTCCCAACCCCACCAGGGCGGCCATGGTGGCGTAGGCGGTGAACCAGCCGAACCGGCCCGCCACCAGCATGGCCCCGGCGCCCGAAGCCAGCATGGCGAGGCGATAGCCGGCCTGCACCGCCCCGGCCCCGGGACCCTGCTGGTCCTCGTCCAGGAGTTCGACGCGATAGGCGTCGAGCACGATGTCCTGGCTGGCCGACAGGAAGGCCACCACCACCGCCAGCGTGGCGGTCACCGCGATGTGGTGGACGGGATCGCTGGCGCCCAGGGCCAGGATGGCGACCATCAGCAGCGCCTGGATCAGCAGGCCCCAGCTGCGCCGGCGCCCCAGCAGGCGGGTCAGGAGCGGCAGCGGCATGCGGTCGATCAACGGCGACCACAGGAATTTCAGATTGTAGGAGGTGCCCACCAGGGCCAGCAGGCCGATGGTGGTGCGGCTGATGCCCTCTCCGGCCAGCCAGGCGGACAGGGTGGAATAGGTCAGCGCCAGGGGCAGGCCGCTGGAAAACCCCACCAGCACCACCATCAGCACCCGGCGATCAAGATAGGCCGCGAAGGCGGCATTCCACGAGCGGCTCATGGCCGGCAGTGTAGGCGATCCCCTTCCGCCCAGGAACCCGATAAAGCAAATGTCATAACCGACGGCTCAATGCTCGTGGTCGTGGTCCGACAGTTCACCCTCGGCATGCTTGTGCTCGTGCGGCTTCCAGGCATGGCGGGGCTGATCGTGCTCGTGCCCATGGCCCTGCTCGCCCCCGCCCAGACCCTCGTGTTCATGGGGATGGCTGTGCTGATGCCCGTGGTCGTGGCTGTGGGCATGGGCGTGGGGGTGGCTGTGCGGGACCTCGCCATGGCTGTGGGGGTGGTTGTGGACGTGGCTGTGTTCGTGGGCATGGGCATGCTTGTGCTCATGCCCCTGCTCCTGGCTGTGTCCGTGATCGCCATGCATGGCCGCTCTCCCGGCTGGGACTGATTTCACCGCCGGTTTTAACGCAATTCCGTCGAGCGATGGGAGTGAATGTGTATATCGTGAGAGAGAAAGTGAAAAATAGAGAAAAACTCGCATAAAATTTTATGAAAATGCGTATTTAAAATCATGCCGAGACATAGCTATGCAAACAAAGGTCTTAGTTATCATGCGCTATTTGCAGTCTGTTGACAATTTCTTCACAAAATGTCAATCTGAAGTCTAGACATCCAGGTTCTATGTTGGACTTTGTTCGCCATGGCCGTCAAAAATCCCGTCAAGAGCGCCAGGAGCCGGAATGCCGGTGCCAACGCCGATCCCCAGATCGAGGCGATCCGGTCGGTGCTGGAAGGCCCGGTGATCGAGGTGTTCCGCCGCGAGATTCCAGAACTGCGCAAGCTGTCGCGCTCGGCCGCCTATGACCGGGTGATGAACGATCCCCAGATGCTTGACCGCTGCTTCACCATGTTCCGCTCCCGCCCCCAGCTGTTCGAGCAGGTGGTGGTGGATGGCGACAGCCAGCCGGTCCTCGACGATCTCGGGCTGCTGTCCTGCGGCCGTACCCTGGCCGAGGCGGTGGCCCTGGTGGTCCGGGCCTCCGCCCGGCGCTATTTCCGCAGCAAGCTGGATTTTCGCCGCTTCAAGCCGCCGCCGCCGAAGCTGTCCCTGGCCTTGCGCCTCGGCATCGCCCTCGGTCTGGCCGAGGCGCCCAAGCCCAAGCCGGGGCCCAAGGTGACTCCGCGCTCCGAGGTTCTTTACAACGCCATCCGCGACTATCTGCGCTTCGAATGGCAGGTTCTGCTGATCCCCCATTACGCCCCCATGACTCCGGCCATGGTCACCGATTTGGGGCCGCGCCTGCTCGATATCCGCGAAGCGGCGGAGCTCCAGGCGCTGGCGGCCCCCGGTTCCGCTCCCCGGGACGGCCGGCCGCCGCTGCTGCTGGACGACGCCAAGCGCCTGCTGGTCCAGGGGCGCGAGACCATCGACGCCGAGCTGCTGTGGCGGGTGGTGCAGCAGATGGATCTGGCCCGGCTGTTCCCCCGCACCGAGATCAACAAGGTCCGCCGCTCGGTGGCCCAGGTTTCCGCCACCCATGTGGAGGTGATCCGGGTTCTGCTGCCGGCGCTGGGCGGCGATGTGCGGCGCTTCGCCGCCTTCCTGATGATCGCCTTCACCACCCTGGGCGAGCAGCGCTTCAAGCAGTATTTCTGCCAGAACGGCCATGTTTACGCTGCCCGCAAGCTGGCCGAGCGTATGGCCACCCAGCCGGCGCCGGCCCCGACCCTTACCGAGATGAAGCGGGTCTATGACGAGATGCTGGGCAGCGCCTTTACTGGCGGCGTCGAGACCAAGGACACCAGCCTGATCGCCGGCCATCCCGCCCTGGCCACCGCCCTGGACGCCCTGGGCACCGGCAAGGCGAGACCCGTCTCCATCTCGGGATAGCGGCCGGGGGCGTCGCCGGTTAAACTGCCGCCATGTCCATTCGCCTCCTTCCCCCCACTCTGGTCAATCAGATCGCCGCCGGCGAGGTGGTCGAGCGTCCGGCCGCCGCCGTCAAGGAACTGGTGGAAAACGCCATCGATGCCGGCGCCACCCGCATCGACGTGGTGCTGGCCGAGGGCGGGCAGGCGCTGATCAGCGTCAGTGACGACGGCTGCGGCATGACTCCCGACGAGATGGTGCTGGCGATGGAGCGCCACGCCACCTCCAAGCTGCCCGACGACGATCTCGTCCATATCGCCTTTCTCGGGTTTCGTGGCGAGGCGCTGCCCTCCATCGGCTCGGTGGCGCGCCTCACGCTGACCAGCCGCCCCAAGGGAGCCGATACCGCCTGGAGCCTCACCGTCGAGGGCGGGGCCAAGGGCGAGCCGATCCCCGCCGCCCATCCCGCCGGCAGCCGCATCGAGGTGCGCGACCTGTTCTACGCCACTCCGGCCCGGCTCAAATTTCTCAAATCCCCCCGCGCCGAGCTGGCCCAGGTGGTGGATGTCCTGGAGCGGCTGGGCATGGCCCATCCCGCCATCGCCTTCTCGCTGGCCGATGGCGGGCGCAAGGTGCTTGACCTGCCGCCTAAGCGCGGCGAGCCCCAGGCGGCACGGCTGTCGCGCATCGCCGCCGTGGTCGGCCGCGACTTCGAGGCCAATGCCGTCGCCCTGGATGCCGAACGCGACGGCGTGCGGCTCAGCGGCTGGGTCGGGCTGCCCACCTTCAACCGCGCCACCGCCCAGGGCCAGTACCTGTTCGTCAACGGCCGCCCGGTCAAGGACCGGCTGGTGATCGGCGCGGTGCGCGGCGCCTATCAGGACGTGCTGGCCCGTGATCGCCATCCGGTGGTGGCGCTGTTCCTCGATCTCGATCCCGATCAGGTGGACGTCAACGTCCATCCCGCCAAGGCCGAAGTGCGCTTCCGCGATTCCGGCTCGGTGCGCGGCCTGATCGTCAGCGGCATCCGCCACGCCCTGGCCGGGGCCGGCCACCGCGCCAGTTCCACCCTGACCGCCGATGCCCTCGGCGCCCTGGGCCAGTCGCGCCCCGCCGCGTCCTTCTCCTACCAGTCCGCGCCGCCCCGGCCCAGCCCGTCGCAGGTAAGGACCTGGACCCAGGCCCAGGCGCCGCTGGGCCTCTCCGAAGCTTTGCCCGGCCTCGATCTCGTCCCCGCCGCCCCGGCCGGAGAGAGCCGTCTGTCCGACCCTTTGCCGCCGGAAAACGAGGCCTATCCCCTCGGCGCGGCGCGGGCCCAGCTGCACGACACCTATATCGTCGCCCAGACGACCACCGGTCTGGTCATCGTCGATCAGCACGCCGCCCACGAGCGTCTGGTGCTGGAGCGCATGCGTCAGGCCCTGGCCGATGGCGGGGTCAAGCGTCAGGGCCTGTTGCTGCCGGAAGTGGTGGATGTGGGCGAAGCCGCCGCCATGCGCCTGTCCGAGCGGGCGGAGGAATTGGCCGCTCTCGGCCTGACCCTGGAACCCTTCGGCGCCGGGGCGGTTGTGGTACGGGATGTCCCCGCTCTGCTGGGCGAGGCCGACATCCAGGGACTGGTCCGCGATCTCGCCGACGAACTGGCGGAATGGGGTGCCAGCACGGTGCTGGAGGACCGCCTGCTGGACCTCTGCGCCACCATCGCCTGCCACGGTTCGGTCCGCGCCGGGCGGCGGCTGAATCTGGCCGAGATGAACGCCCTGCTCCGCCAGATGGAGGCGACCCCGCTCTCCGGCCAATGCAACCACGGCCGCCCCACCCATGTCTCGCTCAGCCTCGCCGATATCGAGAAGCTGTTCGGGAGACGCTGACCCCTTGACCGCCATCAAGTACCGCAGTTTTTCACTTGGTTATTGTCGGAAAATAGCGATGGTAGCCAGGATATTTGCCATGAGAAAAACCGACAATTATCGTAAGCATCACGACGATATTCGCGCCATCGTTGCCCGGTTGGAGCCCATGCTGGATGCCGGGCGGATCGCCGCCGATCCCGATGCGGTCGCGGCGGTGGTGCGGGATTTGTTCGGCAAGTTCTCGGTTCACCTCGCCATCGAGGACAGCACGCTTTATCCCAAATACGCGATGCACGACGACGCCAGGCTGCGGCAGGTGGCGCTGTCGTTTCAGGTGGAGATGGGCGACCTATCCAAGCGCTTTGACGCTTACAGGCATGCCTGGGCCGGACCGCTGGCCATCGGTCGCGATCCTGCCGGCTTCGTCCGGGCGACCCGGGACATGCTGGCCCAGCTCAGGGCCCGGGTGCGCCGCGAGGAGGAGGACCTCTACGCTCTGATCGATCGGGCTGCTTAGGCCTTGACTCTGACGGTCGGGTGGGACTACAACCCCACCCTCTTCAGATTTCTGAGGACGACTGCCTCCGAGGAGGCCCGCCGGTCCGCGAGTGTCGCGCACCGGCGTGTCATCGTTTTGTGACCAGGGTCGGGACCGCATGTTCGAGAGCTTGAGCTCTAAACTAGGCAAGGTATTCGAGAAGCTGACGGGGCGCGGCGCGCTGTCCGAGGCCGACGTCACCGAAGCCCTGCGCGAGGTGCGGGTCGCTCTGCTCGAGGCCGATGTCGCCCTGAGCGTGGTCAAGGAGTTCATCGGCCGGGTCAAGGTCCGCGCCATCGGCCAGGAGGTGATCAAGTCGGTCTCCCCCGGTCAGATGGTGGTCAAGATCGTCCATGACGAACTGATCGCCACATTGGGGACCAAGGGCACCGAGCTGAACCTCAATGCGGTTCCGCCGGTGGTGATCCTGATGGTGGGCCTTCAGGGCTCGGGCAAGACCACCACCTCGGCCAAGATCGCGCTCAAGCTCAAGAAAGAGCGCAAGAAGGTCCTGCTGGCCTCGCTTGACGTCTATCGTCCCGCCGCCCAGCAGCAATTGCAGATTCTCGCCGGTCAGGCCGAGGTCGGTTCGCTCCCCATCGTCATGGGTGAGATGCCGGTGGCCATTTCCAAACGGGCGCTCGATGTCGGCCGCAAGGAAGGCTACGACGTCGTCATCCTCGACACCGCCGGCCGCCTGCATATCGACCAGGAGCTGATGGCCGAGGTCGCCGCCGTGCGCGACGCCACCAAGCCCACCGAGACCCTGCTGGTCACCGACGCCATGACCGGTCAGGACGCCGTGACCCTGGCGCACGAATTCAACGAGAAGGTCGGCGTCACCGGCATCGTGCTGACCCGTATCGACGGCGACGCCCGGGGCGGCGCGGCGCTCAGCATGCGCGCGGTCACCGGCCGTCCCATCAAGTTCCTCGGCGCCGGCGAAAAGCTCGACGCGCTGGAAGTCTTCCACCCCGACCGGGTTGCCGGGCGCATTCTCGGCATGGGCGACGTGGTCGGTCTGGTCGAGAAGGCCATGGAGACCCTCGATCAGGAGGAGGCCGAGCGCCTCGCCAAGCGGATCGAGAAGGGCAAGTTCGATCTGGACGACATGCGCAAGCAGTTCGCCCAGGTCCGCAAGATGGGCGACATCAAGGGCATCATCGGCATGCTGCCCGGGATGGGCAAGATGGCCGGCGCCCTGAAGGACGCCAATATCGACAACAAGATGGTGGGCCGCCAGGAGGCCATCATCCTGTCCATGACCAAGGCGGAACGCAAGAATCCCGACCTGATCAAGGCCTCGCGCAAGAAGCGTATCGCCGCCGGGGCCGGGGTCGAGGTGCAGGACGTCAACAAGCTGCTCAAGCAGTACATGCAGATGGCCGACATGATGAAAAAGGTCGGCAAGCTGGGCCAGAAGGGGCTGATGCGTCACGGCATCGGCGGTCTGCTGCCGCCCGGCGCGAAGTTCGGGCGCTGATCCGCCCGTTTATGGTTTGAATTGAGAGGATGACCGAACAATGGCTCTGAAGATTCGTCTGTCCCGTGGTGGCGCCAAGAAGCGTCCCTTCTACAAGATCGTGGTCGCCGACGCGCGTTCGCCCCGCGATGGCCGCTTCATCGAGAAGGTGGGCACCTACAATCCCATGCTGCCGGCCGATTCCGACCTGCGCTGGATCCTCGACGACGAGCGCGTCAAGCATTGGCTGTCCGTCGGTGCCCAGCCGACCGACCGTCTGGTCCGCTTCTTCGCCGACCGTGGCCTGGTGGCCAAGCCGGTCCGCGCCGAGCAGACCAAGCAGCCGCAGCCCAAGGCCAAGTCGCAGCAGCGCGCCAAGGAGCAGGCCGACCGTGAGGCCTCTGCCGCCGCTGCCGCCGCCAAGGCTGCCGAGGCACCCGTCGAAGCGGCCGCTGGCGAGTAATTGCCCATGGACCCCCGGGTTTGCGTCGGCGTCGTTGCTGGCGTCCATGGGGTCCGGGGGGCGGTCCGGATCAAGAGCTTCACCGAAGTGGCGGCCGATATCGGCTACTACTCGCCGGTGGAGACCGAGACCGGAGGTCGCAAGATCCGGCTGAAGGTGACCGGCGAGGTCAAGGGCCTCGTCATCGCCACGCTGGAAGGGGTGACCGACCGCGATGCCGCCGAGGCGCTCAAGGGGACCACGCTGTGGGTGGCCCGCGAGCGCTTGCCGAGGACGGAGGAGGACGAGTTCCTCTACTCCGACCTGATCGGGCTGGTGGTGGAAGGGACCGATGGCCGCAGGCTCGGCACCGTCAAGGCGGTGCATGATTTCGGAGCCGGCGACCTGTTGGACATCGCGCTGGAGCCGAAGGGAAGCCTGCTGGTGCCCTTCACCAAGGCGGCGGTGCCCGAGGTGGATATGGCCGGTGGCAAGGTGGTGGTGATCCCCCCCATCTATGTCGCCGGAGAAGAGGGAGGCGAAGCCGAGCGCGGGAGCGTTGAGCGACTCGAAGCGAAGCGGAGGAAAGCCGAGCGTGCGGAGCACGCGCCGGCGACTGAGGCCTCGAAGGAAGAGGACGGGAATGGTGACGGATAGGCAGCCCTGGCGGGCGACCCTGCTGTCCATTTTCCCCGAGATGTTTCCGGGTCCGCTGGGCTATTCGCTGGCGGGCCGGGCGCTGGAAGAGGGGATATGGTCCCTCGACGCGGTGGATATCCGGGGCTTCGCTCCGGGAAAGCACCGCTCGGTGGACGATACGCCCTTCGGTGGCGGCGCCGGAATGGTGATGCGGCCCGACGTGCTGGACGCCGCCCTTCGCGGCACGCCGGCACCGGGGCCACTGGTGTATATGACGCCGCGCGGGCGGATGCTGGACCAGGAACTGGTCCGTGAACTGGCCGCCGGACCCGGCGTCAGGGTGTTGTGCGGGCGCTTCGAAGGTGTCGACCAGCGGTTGCTGGAGGCCCATGGAGCGCTGGAGATCAGTGTCGGCGATTTCGTCCTTTCGGGCGGCGAGCCGGCGGCGCTGGTGATGTTGGACGCCATCGTGCGACTGCTGCCCGGAGTGATCGGGGCGGCGGAGTCGCTGGCGGAAGAAAGCTTCGAGTGGGGATTGCTGGAATATCCCCATTACACCCGCCCCCAGGTCTGGGACGGGAGAACGGTGCCGGAGGTGTTGTTGTCCGGTCACCACGAGAAGATTCGCGCCTGGCGGAGACGTCAGGCGGAGGACATAACCCGGCAGCGCCGGCCCGATCTGTGGGATCGGTACGTCGCCGCCAAGAACGTGAGTGAGGGTTGAGCCATGGTTAACATCATTGAGCAGCTCGAAAAGGAGCAGATCGAGAAGCTGACCGCCGCGCGCGGCGTTCCCAGCTTTGCTCCGGGCGATACCGTGAAGGTGAACGTGAAGGTCATCGAAGGCAATCGCGAGCGCGTGCAGGCCTATGAGGGCGTCGTCATCGCCCGCAAGAACGACGGGTTGAACTCGTCCTTCGTGGTCCGCAAGATTTCCTACGGCGAAGGCGTCGAGCGTATCTTCCCGCTCTATTCGCCCAACATCGCCTCCATCGAGGTGATGCGTCGCGGTGATGTCCGCCGCGCCAAGCTGTACTATCTCCGCGACCGTCGCGGCAAGTCGGCCCGTATCGCCGAGCAGACCACCGGCCATTCCGGCAAGGTGTCCGCCGCCGAGCGTGCCGATGCCGCCGCCGCCAAGGCCGCCAAGACCGCCGACGCCAAGGAATAATCCTCCTTACGCGTCGTGGACACCTCGCTCGCACCCTCCTCTCCCGTTCGGGGGAGGGGGGAGCCGGGCGCGGATTTGGACTGAGAGGGCCTCTGACCGAGGGGCGATGGCGTCCCCGAAGGCCGAGGCCGGTTTCGCCTGCCCTGAGGATTCGACATGGCCAAGCCCCGCACGTTGTTCGACAAGATCTGGGACGCCCATCTAGTGGACGTCCAGGATGATGGCACCTGCCTGATCTATATCGACCGCCATCTGGTCCATGAGGTCACCAGCCCGCAGGCCTTCGAGGGCCTGGACATGGCCGGCCGCAAGGTCCGCCATCCCGAGCTGACCCTGGCGGTAGCCGATCACAACGTGCCCACCACCGACCGCTCCAAGGGCATCGAGAACGAGGAAAGCCGGGTCCAGGTGGAAACCCTGGAAGCCAACGCCAAGAAATTCGGCGTGGAATATTTCGGCATGGACGACATCCGACAGGGCGTGGTCCACATCATCGGGCCGGAACAGGGCTTCACCCTGCCGGGCACCACCATCGTCTGCGGCGATTCCCATACCTCGACCCACGGCGCCTTCGGCTCGCTGGCCTTCGGCATCGGCACCTCCGAGGTCGAGCATGTACTGGCCACCCAGACCCTGGTGCAGAAGCCGGCCAGGAACATGCGCATCACCGTCAACGGTAAGGCGCCGGCCGGTGTCACCGCCAAGGACATCGTGCTGGCCATCGTCGGCAAGATCGGCACCGCCGGCGGCACCGGCTATGTGGTGGAATATGCCGGCGAGGCCATTCGCGACCTGTCCGTGGAAGGCCGCATGACCGTCTGCAACATGACCATCGAGGCCGGGGCCCGTGCCGGCCTGATCGCCCCCGACGAGAAGACCTTCGCCTATATCGCCGGCAAGCCGCGCTCGCCCAAGGGCGCAGCCTTCGAGGCCGCCGTCAGCTATTGGAAGACCCTGCACACCGATGAGGGGGCTCATTTCGATGCCGAAATCGAGATCGATGCCGCCACCCTGGTGCCGCAGATCACCTGGGGCACCAGCCCCGAGGATGTCATTCCGATCACCGGTACCGTGCCCGATCCGGCCGGCATCGCGGACGAGGGCAAGCGCAAGGCGGTGCAGCGGTCCCTGGACTATATGGGCCTGACCGCCGGCATGAAGGCCACCGACATCGCCATCGATGTGGTGTTCATCGGGTCGTGCACCAACGGCCGCATCGAGGATTTCCGTGCCGCCGCCGAGGTGTTCAAGGGCCGCAAGGTGGCTCCGGGCGTCCAGGTGCTGGTGGTTCCCGGCTCCGGTCTGGTCAAGGAAATCGCCGAGCAGGAAGGCCTGGACGAGATTTTCATCGCGGCCGGCGCCGAATGGCGCGAGCCGGGCTGTTCCATGTGCCTGGCCATGAACGCCGACCAGCTCAAGCCCGGCCAGCGCTCGGCCTCCACCTCCAACCGCAATTTCGAGGGCCGTCAGGGCCGCGGCGGCCGGACCCATCTGGTCAGCCCCGCCATGGCGGCGGCGGCGGCGATCACCGGCAAGCTCACCGACGTTCGCTCGCTGTAAGGGGAAACGAATATGGACAAGTTCACCACCCTGACCGGCGTCGCGGCGCCGCTGCCCATGATCAATGTCGATACCGACATGATCATCCCCAAGCAGTTCCTGAAGACCATCAAGCGGACCGGCCTGGGCAAGAATCTGTTCGACGAGATGCGCTATACCGCCGATGGCCAGGAAGTCCCCGACTTCGTGTTGAACAAGCCGGCCTACCGCAACGCCAAGATTCTGGTGGCCGGCGCCAATTTCGGCTGCGGCTCGTCGCGTGAGCACGCCCCTTGGGCCATCGGTGATTTCGGCATCCGCTGCGTTATCGCAACCAGCTTCGCCGACATCTTCTTCAGCAACTGCTTCAAGAACGGCATCCTGCCCATCGCCCTGCCGCAGGAGCAGGTGAACAAGCTGCTGGACGACGCCGGCCGGGGCGCCAATGCCGTGGTTACCGTCGATCTGGCGAGTCAGACCATCACCGGCCCCGATGGCGGCTGCATCACCTTCGACGTCGATCCCTTCCGCAAGCATTGCCTGCTGAACGGCCTCGACGACATCGGTTTGACGCTCCAGCGCGAAGACAAGATCGCGTCGTTCGAGGAAGCCCGCAAGACGTCCAATCCTTGGCTGTAAAGACGCGCGGCGATTTGTTTCGTTGATTGACGTCGGTCGGCGCACGCGCTAGGCAGACATCCATTAGACATAGGTTTGGGAGACGAGTATGGCCGCCAAGAAGCTTTTGATCCTTCCGGGTGACGGCATCGGTGTCGAGGTGATGGCTCAGGTCCGCCGCATCATCGATTGGCTGAGCCGCAAGCGGAAGATCGAGTTCGACATCAGCGAAGGCCTGCTCGGCGGCGCCGCCTATGATGTCCACGGGACGCCGTTCCCGGCGGAGACCTTGGCCGCCGCCCAGGAGGCCGACGCGGTGCTGCTGGGTGCCGTCGGCGGCCCCAAGTGGGACGATCTGCCCTTCGACAAGAAGCCGGAGCGCGGCCTGCTGGGTATCCGCAAGGAGATGGGGCTGTTCGCCAATCTGCGCCCCGCCACCGTGCTCGACGCCCTGGTCGATGCCTCGACCCTCAAGCACGACGTGGTTGCCGGCCTCGACATCATGATCCTGCGCGAGCTGACCGGCGGCCTGTATTTCGGCGAGCCGCGTGGCATCGAGACCCTGCCCGACGGCAGCCGCAAGGGCTTCAACACCCTGGTCTACACCACGCCGGAAATCGTGCGCATCGGCCGTGTCGCCTTCGAACTGGCGCGCAAGCGCAACAAGAAGGTCTGCTCGGTGGATAAGGCCAACGTGCTGGAATGCACCGTGCTGTGGCGCGAAGAGATGGTCAAGCTGCAGAAGGAAGAGTTCCCCGATGTGGAATTGACCCACATGTACGTGGACAACGCCGCCATGCAGCTGGTGCGCAATCCCAAGCAGTTCGACGTCATGGTCACCGAGAACATGTTCGGCGACATCCTGTCCGATTGCGCCGCCATGCTGACCGGTTCGCTGGGCATGCTGCCTTCGGCCTCGCTGGGTGCCGCCGACGCCACGGGCCGGCGCAAGGCGCTGTACGAGCCGGTGCATGGCTCGGCTCCCGATATCGCCGGCAAGGACATGGCCAATCCGCTGGCCACCATCCTGTCCTTCGCCATGTGCCTGCGCTATTCCTTCGACATGGCGGCCGAGGCCGACATGATCGAGAACGCGGTGAAGGCGGTCCTGAAGGGTGGTCTGCGCACCGCGGACATCATGCAGCCGGGCAAGGCCAAGGTTTCGACCACTGTCATGGGCGAAGCCGTGGTGCGCGAACTGGACAAGCTGAACTAATACCAAAGCCCGATGAGCAGGACTCATCGGGCTTTGGTTAGGCGCAACGCGCCGCGCGGCTTATGCCGCGGAAGGCTAGGGTTTCGGAGAAACCCGCCCGCCGAGGGCTTCGTTGATCGGTTCCGATCAACGAGATTTGGTCTAAAGCCGGCTCCCGCCGGAACGACGAAGGCCCGCCGGAAACGGCGGGCCTTTTTGTTTTATCGCCCGTAGATCGCCCGCACCCGCCCCTTGAAGCGGCTCACCACCTCGCGCTCCAGGCCGGGCAGCGATAGCGCCGCCATGCCGTGCAGCAGAGGCGACCGCAGCTCCATGCTGTATTGGGCGATCACCCGGCAGCCTTCGGGGGGCAGCGGCTCGAATCGCCAGAGCAGGCGAAAGCTCCGGAACGGACCATCCTTGGCGGTGATTTCAAGACGGTCAGGCGCCTCGAAGCGAGCGGTGGAATGGAAGCCGGCCAGCAGCGGCCCGGCGCCGAAGCGGTTTTCCACCTCCAGCTCGCCCTCGCCGCGACGGGTGATCCGGGCCAGCCGGCACCAGGGCAGGAAGCGGGGATAGGATTCGATATCCACCGCCAGGGCGAAAATCTGGGCGGGGGAGAGTTCAGGCAACTCCACCCGCCAGCCGCCGGTCAGAGGGCGCATGGCCGTCAGCGGGTGAGATTGCGGATGTTGCGCACGAAAATATTGAGCAGGCCGCGGATGAATGGGTCGGCGCGGGCCAGCTTTTCGCGGAAGGTATCGCGGGAAATAACGATGCAGGCCACGTCGGTCAGCGCCTTGGCGCTGGCCATGCGCGGCTGGTCATCCACCAGCGCCATTTCGCCGAACAGCTCGCCCTTGCCGATGGTGGCCAGGGTCATGCCGTGCTTGATGATTTCCACCTGACCCTCCTGGATCAGATAGGCGCGGTCGCCGGAATCACCCTCATTGAAGATTTTCGCACCGGCGTAGAAGACCTTGCGCTCGAGAATTTTGTCGTTACGCATGCC
>Ga0265313_10000288_pt1 | contig 55189 bp, 42 predicted proteins | sample 4123metaG_FD_203122 | JGI IMG/M metagenome (GOLD analysis project Ga0265313, IMG submission 203122) | Rhizosphere microbial communities from Carex aquatilis grown in University of Washington, Seatle, WA, United States - 4-1-23 metaG | ecosystem: Host-associated > Plants > Roots > Rhizosphere >... | reverse complement strand
TCTGGACCACATTACAGGGGGCTCGTCGTCCGGTTGCGCTGCGGCAGTCGCGGGCCGCCTCGTCCGAACGAGTGTCGGCACCGATACCGGCGGATCGTTGCGCAGCCCTGCCGCCTATTGCGGGGTCTTTGGACTGAAGCCGACCTATGGGTCGGTGCCCAAGGCAGGTGCTATCGAGCTCGCCCCGAGCATGGACCATGTCGGCGCGATCAGCGCCCAAGTGAGCGATGCGGCGCTTACGCTCGATGTGATCGCGGCCCGCTCCGGCCCCGATTCCGCCGCGAGCCGGCTCGGGCAGGACATCGCCGGCTTGCGGGTAGGCTACGCCCGGACCTGGTTTGCCGGCGATCCGCAGGCGATGCCCGAAATCGTTGCGGCCATGGACGACGCGGCGTCGCAGCTTTCCTTGTTGGGCGCAATCGTTGAGCAGGTCGACCTGCCCGACTACGACTTGTTCGAAGCCGCAGGCGCTGCGATCCTTCATGCCGAAGCGTTCAGGCTTCACGCAGTCGCACTGCGAGATCACCCCGAGGCCTATGGAAGAAAGTCATTCCAGACCCTCGCTGCGGGAGCTGCTCTCACGGAGGATCAGTATCAGGCCGCGCTGGGCGCCGGCCGGGCTCTCCGCTCACACATCGACGCTGTCTTCGATCGCGTCGATGCGATGATCACCGTGTGCACTCTGACCACTGCGCTTCCCGTCGCGGCTTTCGGTAAGTCCGCTGTCTGGACCCCGATGCGAACCATCGGCTTCAACGTCACCGGACACCCTGTCCTGGCGTTGCCGATCGGGCTCAGCAGTGAAGGATTGCCGATTGGGATGCAGATCGTCGGCAGGCATTTCGACGAAGCCATGATCTGCCAGATCGGCGACGCGTATGAGCGCGCTGCAGGGACGGCTGATCTGATCGCGCCGCATTCAGCTTCTGCGCCGCACCGGCGTCTTTGAGGCCATCGATCTAGTCCTTGTATTCGCGTTGGTGCATACGTATGCATGATTTGAACGGCTGACAGTTAGGAGGCACGGGATGGCGAGATGGCTGAAGCGCGGCAAGGATGTTGCGGCGCGAGCGGAAGCGGACCGGCAGGTTCGCGCGACGGTCGAGTCCATTCTCGGTGACATCGAAAAGCGCGGCGACGAGGCGGTGCGTGAGCTGTCGCGCAAGTTCGACGGCTGGGATCGACCCGACTTCCGGCTCAGCCAGGCCGAGATCGATGCGTGCATGGCCGAACTCAGCGAGCAGGACCTGAGCGACATCGCCTTCGCCCAGACGCAAGTCCGGAACTTCGCCGAACGGCAGAAGGCCACGATGCTTGAGCTGTCGGTTGAGACACTGCCCGGTGTGACGCTCGGACACCGGCACATCCCGATCGCTGCGGTCGGCTGTTACGTGCCGGGCGGCAAGTATCCGCTCCTTGCCTCCGCGCACATGTCGGTGTTGACCGCTAAGGTCGCCGGCTGCGGGCGGGTCATCACCGCCGCGCCGCCCTTTCACGGCAAGCCGGCACCGGCTATCGTCGCCGCGCAGTATATGGCGGGCGCGGACGAGATCTATGTTCTCGGCGGCGTACAGGCGATTGCCGCGATGGCGATCGGCACCGAGAGCATCAAGCCGGTGGACATGCTGGTCGGCCCCGGTAATGCCTTCGTCGCCGAAGCCAAGCGCCAGCTCTACGGCCGTGTCGGCATCGACCTGTTCGCCGGTCCGACGGAGACTTTGATCATTGCCGACGAGACGGTCGACGGTGAGATCTGTGCCACCGATCTGCTTGGCCAGGCCGAACACGGCCCGACCACTCCGTCGATCCTTCTCACCAATTCCGAAAAACTCGCTCGCGACACCATGGCCGAGGTCGATCGTCTGCTGGGCATCCTCCCCACCGGCGAAATCGCCCGCAAATCCTGGACCGATTTCGGCGAGGTGATCGTGTGCGACAGCTATGACGAGATGCTGGCAGAGGCCGACCGCATCGCCAGCGAGCACGTGCAGGTGATGACCGATCGCGACCTGTGGTTTCGCGATCACCTCAGCAATTTCGGCGCCCTGTTCCTTGGCCCGCGTACCAACGTGGCCTACGGCGACAAGGTGATCGGCACCAACCATACGCTCCCCACCATGAAAGCCGCGCGCTACACCGGCGGCCTCTGGGTCGGCAAGTTTTTGAAGACCTGCACCTGGCAGATCGTGTCGACCGATGAGGCTTCGGCGATGGTTGGCGAATACGCCTCGCGCCTCTGCATGCTCGAGGGCTTTGCGGGGCATGCCGAGCAGGCTAACGTCCGCGTCCGCCGTTATGGCGGCCGCAATATCCCCTATGCCACCGCCGCGAGCCCCCGGGCCGCCGAATGAACGATGGACCTGCCGCGCACCCCCAGCTTTCGCCTTGACGGTAAACGTGCGCTGGTCACCGGCGGAACCCGCGGCATCGGGTTGGCGGCGGCCGCAGCTCTTGCCGAGGCCGGCGCTGCGGTCACGGTGGTCGCCCGCAGCGCCGCCGACGTCGGCGAGGTAGCGGCGGCGCTGGTTGCCGCCGGGTCCGTCGCCGACGGCCAGGCTCTTGATGTGACTGACCTTGCGGCAGCGCGCGCGTTCGTGGAGGCGGCCGCGCCATTCGACATTCTCGTCAACAGCGCTGGCGTCGCCCGGCACGCGCCATTCCTCGAGATAGCCGAGTCGGACTATCAGACGACAATGGCCCTCAACGTGGCGGCCACGCTGTTTCTGTCGCAAGCGGTGGCGCGCGCGCTTGTCGCTGCGGGCCGACCGGGATCGATCATTCACATTTCCTCGCAGATGGGCCACGTCGGCGGCCCCGGACGAGCCGTTTACGCCGCCAGTAAGCACGCCGTAGAGGGGCTGACGAAGGCCATGGCAATCGAGCTCGGGCCCCACAATATTAGGGTGAACTCGATCTGCCCGACCTTCATCGAGACCGCCCTTTCTGCCAGATATCTCGCCGATCCGGCCTTCAGGGCGTGGGTGCTGGGCAAGATCAAGCTCGGACGGCTCGGTCGGATCGAAGAGATGATGGGGCCGGTGGTGTTCCTGGCTTCCGAGGCCTCATCCCTGATGACGGGCTCGTCACTGATGGTGGATGGCGGATGGACGGCGGAATAGGCGGCAAGAAGCCTTCCGTAACATCGTCGCAGGTCGCGGAGCATGCCGGCGTTTCGCAGTCGGCGGTGTCTCGCACCTTCACGCCCGGCGCGTCGATCTCACCCAAGACCCGCAGCAAGGTTTTGACCTCGGCCAAGGAGCTCGGTTACCGGCCCAACGCCATCGCCCGCTCGCTCATCACCTCACGCTCGCGGATTATCGCGGTCGTAATGGCGTATCTTGAAAACCTGTTCTATCCGGATGTGCTCGAGGAGCTCGGCCGGCGTCTCGCCGCCGAAAACTATCACGTTCTTCTCTTCACCGGCTTCAAGGATCGCGATTCCGATCCGGTATTCGACCAACTCATGCAGTATCGCGTCGACGGGATCATTCTCGCCTCGACCGCGCTCAGTTCGCAGCTCTCCGAGGAGTGCACGGTCGCGGGGATCCCGGTCGTCCTGTTCAATCGCACCACCGAAAAGAACGTCGCGTCATCGGTCACGACGCGCAACCGCGACGGTGGCCATATGCTTGCCGATTTCTTGGTAACAGGGGGCCACAAGAGCTTCGGCTATATTTCAGGTCTGGAGAGTTCCTCCACCAATCGCGACCGATTCGCAGGCTTTCGAGATGGCCTTCGCGAGGCCGGCTTCGACAAGATAGAGGTGCGTACCGGCAACTATAATCGCGCCGATGCCGAGGCGGCGGCCCGCGAGTTGCTCTCCCTGAAAAAGCGCCCCCAGGCGATCTTCGTCGCCAATGACCACATGGCGGTCGCGGTGATGGACGTCGCCCGCTTTGAGTTCGGTCTGTCGATCCCCGAGGACCTCTCAATCGTCGGTTACGACGACGTCGGCCCCGCGCGATGGCCCAGCTATTCGATCACCTCCGTTACCCAACCAATTGCGCCAATGGTCGAGGCGACGGTCGACATCCTCATGGACCAGATCGCCTCCGGTGAGATCGAGCCGCAGCACAAGACAATTGCTGGCGAGCTGATCGTTCGGGGCTCCGCGCGTCTGCCCAAGCGGGGCGTCGTCGAGGTCGACGGCCAGCGGATCTATCGTCCCAAGAAATAGAATCCTGCGCGCCCCCGCATTTTACGAGTGCACACTATGCATACGTATGCAATATTGCCTCGACCTTGCATTGAGGAGACCGGAAGATGACCCAGTGGACCCAGGACGCCATGGAAAAGCGGTTGGTGCGCTACGCCGACTTGAAGGGCCTGCGCAACGCATTCATTGACGCGCGCACGCCCGGCTCCGACCGCAAGGAGAACTTTACTATCATCGGGCCGGGTGTCTCGGAGAACCCGGCGCAGGTGGTCCACATTCCGGAAGCCCATGGCTTCAATGTCGGTGCGGCGCGACAGCCGTTCGGATGCACCAACTCACAGCACAGCCACCTGACTGCCGAGACCTTCGTCGTCCATACCGGCAAGTGGCGCTTTGTATTCGGCCCCGACAAGACCGACGGTTACATCGACGTGGAGCCGGGCGACGTGGCCACGGTTCCGACGCACATGTTCCGCGGCTTCGAGAAGCGCGACGAGGGCACGGGGTTTCTCTTCGTCGTGCTTGGCCATGATGATCCGGGCAAGGTGGTCTGGGCTCCTTCGGTGTTCAAGATGGCTGAGGACTACGGTCTCAAGCTGCTCAAAGGCGGCAAGCTGATTGACACCACGCTAGGCGAGAAAGTGCCGCCCGGCGCCGAGATGGAGCAGCCTCCCGATGCCGCCAAGCTCAGGGAACTCGCGACGCCGCCGATGAGCGAACTCGCCAAATATGCAGTCAAGGCTGCCGGCATGAAAGGCAATCCAAACTCGCCGCTGGCGGGCCCGGGGGTCGAAGAGGACGGCCTGATCGGTGATGTCGAGTCCCATGACGGGTTCAAGGCAGGGCCGATCGTGGGTCATTGGGACCATGGTTTTGCGCTGAGGCGGCTGAAGCTCGAGACCGGCGCGACGATCCCAACGCACTCCCGCGCCGAGCAGGAGGTGATCTTCGTGCAATCTGGCACGCTCGAATTCACCTGGGGGGGCGGCAGCCTGGTAATGGGGGCGGGCGATACGCTCACGGTGCCCGTCGGCCTAATGCACGCCTATCGCAACCCGGCCTCGGCAGAGGCGATCGCCTTTGTCATTCGCGGCGCGTCGGCTCCGGCCGCGCCGATGTTCGCCGAAAACCGCGCGGCAGCCGAGTGATGAGGCGCATTCAAACGACGCATGTCGGCTCTTTGCCCCGCTCGAGGCAGATCACCGATCTGGTGTTTGCCCGCGAGGCTGGCGTGCCGATCGACGAGCTGGGCTTCAACCGTATTGTTGGTGCCGCCGTGAACGACATCGTGGCGCAGCAGCGTGCGGCCGGTGTCGATCTGCCGTCGGACGGCGAGATGAGCAAGATCTCCTATGCGACCTACATCAAGGATCGCCTGACGGGCTTTGCCGGCGACAGCCCGCGCCGTCCGCCACGAGACATGGAACTGGTCCCGGGCTTTCTCGAGCGCCAGGCCCGCAGCGGCGGAACGGCGACCTACAAGCGGCCCAAGTGCGTCGGAGAGATCACCGTCAAGACGATGGAGCCGCTCGAGGACGACATTGATAACTTTGCCGCCGCGCTCAGGGCCAACAGCTACGCTCGCGGCTTCATGAACTCGGCGACTCCGGGCGTCATCGCCCTGTTCCAGCCGAACGAGTACTACAAGACGCAGGACGAGTATCTTGAGGCCGTCGCCGAGGGCATGCGCGCCGAGTACGAGGGCATTGTCGGCGCCGGGTTGATCCTCCAGCTCGACAGTCCTGATCTCGGGCTTGGCCGGCACATGATGTACAAAGAGCTGGACGACGATGGCTTCGTGAAGCGCGCCGAGCGCCACATCGAAGTCCTCAACCACGCGCTGCGCAACATTCCGGGCGACAAGGTCCGCATGCACGTCTGCTGGGGCAATTACGAGGGCCCGCACAACTGCGACATCGCGCTCAAAAAGGTCCTGCCGGCCATCCTCAAGGCAAAGCCGCGCGCCCTGCTGTTCGAGGCGATGAACCCACGCCATGCGCATGAGTGGGTCGACTGGAGGTCCGTCGATCTGCCAGACGACTACGTGCTTATCCCCGGCATGCTGGATTCGACGACCAACTTCGTCGAGCACCCCGAGCTGATCGCCGAAAGGCTCATGAACTTCGTCAACATTGTCGGCGCCGAGCGCGTCATCGCCGGCACCGATTGCGGGTTTTCGACCTTTGCAGGCTTTGGCACGGTCGATCCGGACATTGTTTGGCTGAAGCTCAAGTCACTGCGCGAGGGCGCGGATCTGGTCAGCAGCCGGCTGAAGCTCAACTGACCATGCCGATAACCGCCGAAACCCTTGCGATGCTGCGCCGGCACGATACGCCGACCATCTGCAATGCGCTCGAGCACGTGATGGGGGGCCGCACGGCTGAAGGCTTCACCAAGTCGCCTGTGGTCTGCGCCGATCCCGCGTTGCCACCGATCGTCGGCTTCGCCCGCACCGCCAAAATCCGCGCTTCGTCCCCGGCCCAGAAGCCGGCCGCGGAGGTGCGCGCCCTGCGCATGGCCTATTACGAGCACATGGTGAGCGGCGAGGGGCCGACCGTCTCGGTGATCGAGGACACCGACTGGCCGCATTGCATCGGCGGCTTCTGGGGAGAGATGCAGGTTGCCCAGCACAAGGGGCTTGGTGTAGCCGGCACAGTGACAAACGGCGTTCTACGTGACCTCGGAATGCTCGACTTGGGCTACCAGGTCATTGCGGGTTCTGTCGGTCCGAGCCACGCCTTCGTGCATGTCACCGAACTCGACTGTGTCGTGACGGTGTTCGGGATGACCGTGCGGCCTGACGACCTCATCCACGCCGACCGGCACGGAGCGGTAACGATCCCGGCCGAGCACATTGAGAAAATGCCAGCCGCCATCGACATCGTGCTGCGCAAGGAGCAGCCCATCCTCAAGGCTGCCCGCGCTGCTGGCTTTACGGTCGAAAAGCTCAAGGCCGCTTGGCTCGAGGCCGACCAGATCAAATAGGTGAGAGCCGGCTGCGCCGGCCCTCGCGGCTATGCCTCGAGCCGATCGAGTCGCAGCTGGGCGGCCCGGCGATGGCCCTCGAGTGTCTCGCTCGCACTCTGGCGCGCCGCAGGCGGCGCTACGGCTTTGACGCCACGTTCATCGATCCATTGGTGCGTCGCGATCTTAACGTAAGCGCCGACCCATAGCCCGCCGGTATAGCGACCCGCTCCCATCGTGGGCAGCGTATGGTTGGTGCCGATGCACTTGTCGGAATAGACGACGCTCGCGAGCTGGCCGATGAACAGGGAACCGTAATTGCGGAGCTTCCTAGCCATCGCCTGCGGATCGGCAGTGTGGACCTGCAGGTGCTCGGCCGCTATGTAGTCGGAATAGGCGATCATCGTGGCTTCGTCGGGACACACGGCGATTTCGCCGTAGTCCCGCCAGGCGGTGCCCGCGACATTCGCCGTCGACAGCGTTGCGAGCTGCCGCTCGACCTGCCTCAGAGTTTCCTCGGCGAGTTTGCGGTTCGTGGTGATCAGGCCGACCCGCGTGCGTACATCGTGTTCCGCCTGCGCCAGCATGTCGGTCGCGATCATTTCGGCATCGCCGGTCTGGTCGGCGACGATGAAGATCTCCGATGGACCTGCGAGCTGGTCGATGCCCACCGGCCCGAACACCTGCCGCTTGGCCTCGTTGACGAAGGCATTGCCCGGGCCGACGATCTTGTTGACCGCCGGCACGCTTTCGGTGCCGTAGGCGAGGGCGGCGATCGCCTGCGCGCCGCCGATCTTGAAGATGCGGTCGGCGCCGCTGAGATGGCAGCCGGCGATCATGGCCTTGTGCGCGTTTGGTGGCAGGCAGGCGATGACCTCATCGACTCCCGCGACCTTGGCCGGTACGATGGTCATGATCGGCGCCGACAGCAGCGGATAACGTCCCCCCGGCACGTAGCAGCCCACCCGCTCGATCGGGATGACGCGATGGCCGAGGTGGACGCCGGGTAGCGTCTCAATCTCGAGCGGCAGGATCGTTCCGAGCTGTGCTTCGGCGAACCGACGCACATTGTCGATCGCGAACTCGGTGTCCTTGCGGGTCTGCGGCGCGAGCGCATCCAGGGCCGCCACACGCTCCGACTTGGTGACTTCGAAGACGGAGAGAGTCGATTTGTCGAACTTTTCCGAGTACTCGCGCACAGCCGCGTCGCCGCGTTCGCGCACGTTCCTGAGGATTTCGGAGACGAGCGCCTCAACCGGTTTGTTGTCGTTGGCTTGGTCGCGCGACGGGGCTTTGACGTAGGTGACGCCGACAGGCGCCTTTGTGGAATCAGACATCGGCCAGACCTCGGGAAGTGCACGAAATGAGCACCGGCAAACCACAGTCCGGCCGGTTGACAATCCTCTTGCATACGTATGCATAATTTGCCAGAAGTTTCTGTGCAGCTTGCGGGGCTTCTTTGAGACGGCCAAGTCCGCATTCACCGCGTTCGCGATTGCGCGCACCGCGGCCGTAGCGAAGGCGTAAGATCAAGGCGATGCTCGATCGTCCGCACCAGTCAACGATATCGCTTGCCGCCGCGCCGTTGTTGATGCTGCCCGGCACCCTTTGCGACGGCCAATTGTTCGCGCCCGTGCTGGACCGTCTCGGGATCGCCGCCAAGGTCCCAGCGCTCGGTGGCGCCGATACCGCCTCCGCCCTCGCTCGTAGTATCCTCGCCGAGGCACCACCGACCGTCTCCCTCGTCGGCTTCTCCCTTGGCGCCATCGTCGCGCTTGAGATTGTCGCGCAGGCGCCACGGCGTGTGGCCCGTCTCGCGCTTATCGGCTGCAACTCCGCCGCACTCGACGTAGAGGCGCGAAGCAGACGGGCGGCGCTCGACAAGTCGTCTTTCCTCGCGGGCGAGGCCATGCCGGTTCTCCATCGTATGGCCGAAGCGACCTCCGACGAGGCTTACCGCCAGCAGACGGCCATCACGTTGTCCCGCGCCGACAGCCGTTCGAGGCTGGGCCAGATCGCCGTTCCAACTCTCGTACTCTGCGGTGCCAACGATGCTGTCTGCCCGTCGGCGATGAGTCGCGAGATCGCAGCGCGCATCCGGCATTCGCGCCTCGCCATCATCCCCGACGCCGGCCACCACGTGCTGCTCGAGAAACCCGTGGCGGTGGCAGCTGAACTCTCCGCGTGGCTCGCCACTCCATCCCATTCACACGACTGAAGGATCACCCCATGGCCGACGAGACCAACGACAAGAGCGCCAGATCGGCCCGCGTTACACGCATTGAAAGCCCGAAAGAGCAGGTGCTGCAGGTCGAACGTCGCGACTATCCCGAGCTCGCACCGTCAGACCGCCCCCGCAGCCAGTCGCTCGACGGCTTCGACGATATCTATACCGACATCGTCGACTACATCGTGCGCTGCACCCACAAGATCTGGGATGAACGGGACATCGGCCTGATCTACACGCACTACACGCACAATTGCGTGCTCTATGGCACCACCGGCACGATCTACAATCGTGAGGATGTCGTTCGCGACACCATCCAGCGCTTGGTGAGTTTCCCCGAACGTCGCGGCATGGCCACGCAGGTCATCTGGAACGGCAACGACAAGGACGGCTTCTATACGTCCCACCTCGTCACCGGCTCGGGCCGCCATACGCAGTTCGGCCATCTCGGCGCCCCGACCGGCCGTCCCTTCGTGTCGCGAACGATCGCCGACTGCATGGTCATTCGCAACAAGATCTATCGAGAGTGGGTCGTCGCCGACAACATGGCCATCGTTCGTCAGCTCGGCCTCGACCCGGACGCCTTTGCGCTTCGCACTGCGCAGGCGAAGTTCGATGCCGGACTGCTTTCACTCGACATCGGCGAGAATCGCCGCATCCTCGGCCAGAACCCGCCCGAGTGGGAAGCCGACGTGTCGCTCGCCAACACCGAGCTGGAAGCCGACGTGCTGCGCTGGCTGCACGAGATCTTCAACAAGCGCATGTTCGGCAAGATCAGGGACGTCTACGCCCCGACCGTGCAGTACCATGGTCCGCTGATGAAGGAGCTCTACGGCGTTGCCGCCGTGACCCACCAGCATCTAGGGCTCATCGGTTCGATCCCGGATGGCGGCTACTTCCCGCAGTATGTCTGTTCGGTCGAAAGCGAGGAGGGTGGCACCAAGGTCGCCGTACGCTGGATCATCGAGGGCCATCATCTTGGCTACGGTATTCTCGAAGGCCTTGGTAACCCGACCGGTCATCGCCTGCAGGTCATGGGCATGACGCACTTCCACATCAAGGACGGCAAGATCGTCGACGAGTGGAACGTTTACGATGAGATGAGCCTGCTGACCCAGATCAAGCTGGCCCAGCTCGCCGGCGAGGCTCGGCAAACGAGCTGAGGACGGGACTTCGCGGATCAGCGGCGTTCGATCATCTCGATGGGTCGAAATCTGCTTTCGGGTGGTCTGCTCAGAACGACATTCTGCGCAGATGCCTTGGAAACTGCTTCGAACTCGTCCCGATTCGAACCTGGGCTGCGTTACGCCGCGCCGCGAGGATGGGTGGATAGCCAATATCCTCGGGTCGCCCGAAGCCTGTGACTTTCGCAAGCTTCTTCTTGGTGCGGGCGCGCCAAATTGGTAAGTGCCGAGTTCGAAAACGTTCTCACATTGAGGGAGATTCTCTTGGCTCAACCGCGCGGCAAGAAAACCACGGCGACCCCGCCCACCGCTAAACTCAAGCCGGTGAAGGAAACGCTCACCAAGTCGGCCTTGGTCAATCTGATCGCTGAACAGAACGGCCTCACGCGCGACGTGGCCAAAGGCGTGCTCGCCACCATCGAGGACGTTATGACGGGCTCGATCCACCCCCGCGGCGTCGGAGAGTTCACGTTGCCGGGCCTGCTGAAGATTTCGCTGCGCAAGGTGCCCGCCCGCAAAGCCGGCACGATGATCCGCAATCCCTCGACCGGCGAGATGGTGCCTGGCGCGGCGAAGCCCGCGAGCGTTCGGGTCAAGATCCGTGCGCTTTCCAAGCTTAAGGCCGCTACCGCCTCCTGAGCGGAACGGGCATCGGTCTTTCGACGCGACTTGTCTCGGGTGGGCGCGTGACCTCAGGCGGCGCTTCGCACGCGGCGGCCCTCTGCGTCGAAGACCAGCGCTGAGCGCGGATCGAAACTCGCATGCAGACGGTCGCCAGCGGCGATCGTCCGGTCATTGCGAGCGGCGATGGTGAGTAGTGCACCCTGCCCGGCGCGGGCATAGGCGTAAGTCTCTGCGCCTAGGTGCTCGATCATCTCGACCACCAGGTCTAGATGAGCGGAGCCGCCGGCCGAAAAATGCTCCGGCCGGATCCCGATCGTTACCTCGGTGCCGTCGGCGAGCCCCGTCGCCACGGGCACGGACTGGCCGTCATAGTCGGGCAGTCTCGTTGCGTTGCCGGACACGACGCCACGCAGGAAGTTCATCTTGGGTGAGCCGATAAAGCCCGCGACAAACAGATTGTCCGGGTCGTCGTAAAGCTGGAGCGGCGAGCCGACCTGCGCCACCGAGCCCTCGCGCAACACGACGATCTTGTCGGCAAGCGTCATGGCTTCGACCTGGTCGTGCGTGACATAAATGATCGTCGTTGCCAGCTCGCGGTGGAGCCGGGCGATTTCGATGCGCATGTGGACGCGCAACTCGGCATCGAGGTTGCTCAGCGGCTCGTCAAACAGGAAGACCTGCGGGTGCCGCACGATCGCCCGTCCGATCGCGACACGCTGGCGCTGGCCGCCCGAGAGCTCCCGTGGCCGCCGGTTCATCAACGGCTGAATCTCCAGGATGTGCGCCGCTTCGTTGACCTGCCGCTCGATCTCGGCTTTCGCGACCCCCGCAAAGCGCAACGCAAAGCCCATGTTTTCGCGCACCGTCATGTGCGGGTAGAGCGCGTATGACTGGAACACCATCGCAATGCCGCGCTTGCTGGGATCGAAATCGTTGACGAGAGTATTGCCGATCTGGAGCTCGCCTTCGGTGATCGACTCAAGCCCGGCGATCATCCGCAGTAGCGTCGATTTTCCACATCCGGATGGTCCGACGAACACCACGAATTCCTTGTCGGCAATCTCGAGGTCGACGCCTTTTATGACTTCGACGGCACCGAAGGACTTGCGAACGCCAGTCAGTTTCAACCCGCTCATGGCTTGCCCTCACTGCACCATCAGTTGAATGCTCGTCGTGCCGAACGCTGGACTCGACACCTGCACGTCAACCGCACCCTTCGTCCCGCTCGATTCGAGCCAGAAGCCGGTGGCCCCGCCACGGAGCGGCGTGAGTTTCGGGCCGACAAGACGCGCCGGCCCGTCGACTTCGATCTCGACCGGGTCGAACAGAAACGGCAGCTTGTTCCCGGCTTGGTCGAGCGCGCGAACCATCACGCGGACGCAGTCCTTGTCGCCAGCCGATAGCGTTCCGCGATCGGCCACCACCTCCAGCCGATGCGCGATCGGGTCTGCGGCGTAGTGGATTTCCGCCGCCGGCTTGCCACCGACATAGCCGACGATCCGCGCGCCCTGCCACTCCATGCCCCACTGACCAAGTTCGTCGGCCGTGAAATGCGCGCGATCGAAGACAACGGGAGGATGCGGCAGGTTGGGGAATTGCGCGCGATCGGGCTTAAGGCGCTTGGGTCGCGCATCACCGTAGCGGAGCTCTACCTCCTCGCAATTGGTGAGCACCATCAGCGGCAGCACGCCGCCGATATTTCGCTCGCCCCGGGCCCAGAAGGTCACCGGCTGCAGAACGACTTCCTCCTTTGGTTCGCACTGGCTGGCATAGACCCAGGCGGCGAATTTGGGCTCGCGGAACATGTCCATCACGCCATGGTGGCAGATGCGGTCGCCCGACCCGAAATCCTTGTGCGTATTGTAGTCGAAGGCGCACCAGCCGATCGCACCGGCAATCCCGGGATTGCCGTAAGCGGCGTCGAGTACTTCGAGATGCCGGCGCACGTGCTCGGCCTGCCGCTGCTCCTGGTCGTAGATCTTGGTCGGATACATATGGCCACCGAACTCGGTGATCATATAGGGCACTGGTCGGCTGAGCCCCGTTGTCTCGCTGATCGGCCGCAGCGCGGTGCGCGGCCGGTTGCCGCCCAGCTCCTCGTTGCCGAGCACGAAATCGTTCATCGTGTAGACGTCTTCGAGCAGCTCGCTGTCGGTGATGTAGCGCACGCCGCCCGTCTGGCGCGTCGTATCCAGTTCCCGGGCCAGCGCATTCGTCGCGGCGTAGAAGTCGTGGCTGTCCTGGGACTCATTGATGCGCACGCCCCAGAGCACGATCGATGGATGGTTCCAGTCACGTGTGATCATGCGACGGACATTTTCGATCGCCTCGGCCTGCCAAGCTTTGTCGCCGATGTGCTGCCAGCCGGGGATTTCCTCGAACACCAGCAGCCCGAGTTCGTCGCAGCGATCGAGAAACCAGGGCGATTGCGGATAGTGCGAAGTCCGGACGATGTTGACGTGCAGCTTCTGCTTAAGGATTTCGGCGTCGAGCTCCTGTGCGGCGCGTCCGAGGCCATATCCGACATAGGGGTAGGACTGGTGTCGATTGAGTCCGCGCAGCTTGAGCGGCCGCCCATTGAGGCGGAAGCCCTCAGCGGTGAATTTCGCGTCGCGGAAGCCGAAGCGTGTCGTGACCGTGTCGCCTCCGCACGTGACTTCGAGGGTGTAGAGCGCCGGTCGATCGATATCCCACAGGATGATGCCCTGAAGGTCGTGGAAGCTCAGCTGGACGCGGTCCGCTGCGGGCACTTCGGTCTTGGCAATCACCCCTCCCGTTGCATTTCGGAGCGTCGCCGCGACCGTGCCTGACAGCGGCTGCTTCTGGGGATTGCTCAGCATCACCCAGGCCGTCACGGTCTTGCCTTCGGCAAGCACGTCGGGCGTCTCGATCTTTATCGAACCCACCGACACGGGGTCCGTGATCTTGAGCCAGGCGTCGCGATAGATGCCAGCATAAGTGAGATAGTCGATGCGCCCACCAAAAGGAGGAATGCTGGGGTTCTCGCTGCCATCGATATCGACGACGAGCTCGTTGTCGCCAGTCATGAGAAATCCCGTCAATCGCGCCGTGAACGGCGTGTAACCGTCTTTGTGGCGCGCGACCTCCTGCCCGTTAAGGCGCACCCGGGCATTCGCCATCGCTCCGTCAAAGACGATCGAGACCTCGCGCCCCGTCCACTCCGGATTCGTAGCGAACCGCTTCGTATAGGTGAACGGTCGCTGATAGCTGCGCTCGTCAAAATAGGCGAAAGGCAAGTCCTGCGCATTATGAGGAAGCGTGATCGGCTTTCCCTCAAACAGCCAGCCATCATTGAACGACGTCACCGAACGCATGGCAGATAGAACCTTATTTTACGGAGCCAACCAGCCCCTGAACGAACTGGCGCTGGAGAAGGAAGAAGATGATAAGAGTAGGAAGCGTAGCGAGCACGGTGCCGAACAGGATCATGCCGTAGTCCGGCGTATAGGCGGAGGTCAGCGCCGAGACGACCAGCGTGACCGTCTTGGTGTCCGGCGTGCTCAGCACGATTAACGGCCAGAGGTAGTTGTTCCAGTTGGCGAGGAACACGATGATCGTGGCGGCTGCATAGGTCGACCGCATCACCGGCATGTAGATGTAGAGAAAGATTTGCCATTCCTTGAGCCCGTCGACGCGCGCCGCGTCGCGCAGCTCGGATGGAAAGGCTTTCGTCGCCTGCCGGAAGTAGAAGATGATGAAGATCGACGAGATCGAAGGCACGATCACCGCGAGGAAGGTATTGGTGATGTGCGCCGCCGAGATCATCACGAACAGCGGCACCATCAGCGCCGAGAACGGGATCGACAGCAGCAACAGCATGAACGCGAAGATGTGCTCGCGGAAGCGCGAGCGGAACATCTCGAACCCATAACCGGCCAGCGACGACACGGCGAGCGTCAGCACCGTGCCAAGCACCGCGATGAAGGTCGAATTGAAGAAGACGCGCGGCACGTCGATGGTGGCAAAGAAGGTCGCGATGTTGGCAAAGAGATTACCGCCAAAGGTCGGCTTGCCGGTGACGATGTCGGCCGATTTGTTGGTCGCGCCGACGACCATCCAATAGAACGGAAAGACCGACAGGAACGCGGCGATGCTGAGCAGCGCGTAGACAATGCCGCGGCGGATAAACGCGGCCGGGCTCATTCTGACGGCCTCCGATCGCGGGCAATAAGGAACTGCAAGGCGCTCAGGATGCCGACGATCACCACGATGACCCAGGAGACCGTCGCCGAGTAGCCGAAGCTGGGCATGAACTTGAAAGTGAGGTTGTAGATGTAGAGCGCGATGGTCAACGTCGAGTCGGATGGACCGCCGGTCCCTGCGGTCAAATTGTAGACTTCGTCGAAGAGCTGCAGCGTCCCGATGGTGGAAATTATGGTGGTGAACAGAATCACTGGCTTCAGCATGGGAATAGTGATGTGGGTAAAGCGGGCCCACGCTGGTACGCCGTCGATGCGTGCCGCCTCATAGATCGAGCGGTCGATGTTTTGCATCGCCGCTAGGTAGAACACCATATTATAGCCGGTCCAGCGCCAGGTGATGGCGATGATGATCAGCACCTTGGCCCAGAACGGATCCTGCAGCCACGGGATCGGGTCGGACGTGACGTGCAGGAACAACAAGGCTTTGTTGACCACGCCGTCCTGCGCGAACATCGACTTGAACAGCGTCGAATACGCGATCAGGGAAGTCACGCACGGCAGGAAGATCGCGGTCCGGAACAAGCCGCGAAAGCGCAGCCTGTCGTCGTTCAGTGCGTTTGCAAACAGCAGCGCAAGCACGATCATGATCGGTACCTGCACCACAAAGAAGATGCAGGTATTGGTCAGGGCGCGCAGGAAGACCGGGTCTTTGGTAAGGCGGATGATGTTGGTCCAGCCGCCGAAGCTGAAGTTCATCCCCTTGCCGACCTGAACGCTCATCCAGAGCGACCAGATGATCGGATAGATCATGAAGATGCCGAGCAGGATCAGCGCCGGGGCAATGAAGAGCCAGCCGTTGATCTGTTCGCCTCGGGCCAGACGTGCCGGTGAGGTGAAGCGCCAGGTTCGCGGTCCGACGGAGTCGCGTGCTTGTGTCTGGGTCATTGCCGGTTCTCGCTCCTCCACGAGGGTCCGAGTACCCTAAGCCCGTGACAGGCCATCGGCTACGCGGAAGGAGGCGATCGCGCTGCGCTTTGAGCTGCGCGATCGCCGGGAGGACGAAGGCGTGGGTCCTTGAGACTCGCGCCTTCGGAGGGCTTACTGGATCTGCTGCGCGGCCTGGTCGTTGATGGCCTTAAGCGCATCGTCGACGCTGCCGCCCTTGGCGATCGCCGGTAGCTGGGCGAGCACCGCCTGGTCCACTTCGGCAGTAAAGGTGCCGTACTGGATTCCCGGGATATGGCCCTGCCAGTCGGAGAAGTTCTTCCACACCGGCTGATTGCCGAAGAACGCGTCGGACGACTTGTAGGCGTCGCCGTCGACGGCCGGCATCCACGAGCTGAACGCGCCCTGCCCGGTCAGGATCTTCTGGTAGAAGTCCTTGTCACCCGCCCAGATGGTCTTGAGGAAGTCGATCGCCGCGTCCTTGGCCGGGGCCGAGGTCAGCACGTACCAGCTCGATCCGCCTTCGCTCGAATAATTGGTCGCGCCGTCAACGCCGGCCAGCTTCGGAATCGGAGCAACGCCCCACTTGCCCGACTGATCGGGCTGCGACTTGACCGTGCCGGTCATCCAGACACCGTCGATGGTGCCGACGGTCTGGCCCGAAGTGAAGGCGCCAGTATAGTCCGTCCAGCCCGACACCGTCTTGACCACATCGGCTTGCATCAGCTTGGCGTAGGTCTGCAGCGCCGCCTTGAGCGGGGCATTATCGAGAATGTCGAGCTTGCCGTCGGGGGTGAAGTACCACTTGCCGGCCGACTGCATCATGATGCGGATGATGCCGTCGCCGGTCGAATCCCACGAGATCATGTCGTGGCCGGTCTTGGCCTTCACGTCCTTGGCGATCTGGATAAACTTGTCCCAGTCGATGCCCTGCAGGTCGGCGTCCTTGTAGCCGGCAGCCCCCAGGTAGTCCGAGCGATAGAAGAAGCCGGTCACACCCGAGTCGAAGGGCAGCGAATACGACTTGCCGCTCAAGGTGGCCGGGGCGACCTTGTACTGCGCGAACTGGGACATATCGATGCTGTCCCCGAGCGGCACGAAGGCGCCGGGGAACGACTGCAGGTATTTCTGCGCGACGTCGTCTTCGATCAGCACGATGTCGGGCAGGCCCTGTGTGTTGTTGGCAAGCAGCTGCGTCTGCAGCTTGTCGCGGATGTCCTGCTGCGACATGCCGTCGTTGATCGCGATGGTCACGTCGGGATGGGCCTTGTTGTAGTCGGCCGCGGCGGCGCGCATCGCGGCGCCGTTGAAATTGGTGTCCCAGCACCAGACGTTGACCGTTGTCGCGGCGAGCACCGCCGACGCAGACAGCATGGTCGCGCCTGCGACGGCGACGCCGACAATGCGGCGCCAGCCCTTTGACAGGTAGTTCATTGAAATCCTCCCAGGATGCGAGGCTTCCTCTGGCCTCGTCGGTGCACCCTATCGGCGTCCCCGGGACGGCGCAACAATTCAGTAAATATTTAGGCGAGGGTTTCCTGGGCCTGTTCGGCGTGCGCGCTGGCCCGCCAGATGATCCGGCTTGCAAGGGTGATGCGCTTGGCAAGCTCGCGCCCGCCGACCCGCTCGAGCAGGAGATCGACCGCGGTTTCGCCAATTTCCTCGGCCGGCAGGTGGACGGTGCTGAGTGGCGGGTTGAGGAATTGCGCGACCGAAATGTCGTTGAAGCTCGCGATCGCCACGTCCCGGGGGATTTCGAGCCCGAGCTCGTGGATCGCCCGGTAGGCGCCCACCGCGATGTTGTCGTTGCACGTGACGATCGCGTCCGGCGGCCGCTTGTGCGTCATCAGCTTCATCGCGAGGTTATAGCCGGTGCGCTCGGTGTTGCGCTCAACGGCGCGGTCCGTGACGCAGATCGTAGGGTCGAATCCGCCATTCTGCCGGCACCACTCAATATAGCTGTGGCAACGGATCTCCGAAAAGGGATCGCTCCGCGTCTCCTCCATCCAGCCGGCAAAGCCGATGCGCTCGAAGCCCATGGATTTGAGCGCGTTCAACAGCTTCGTCGTCGCCAGCGACAGGTCGGAGTTGACGCTGTCGAGCTCGTCGGTCGGCGGCGCGAAATCGGCGAAAACGAGCTGCCGGCTGTGCTTGACGAGCCAGGCGACCTCGGCGTCGTCGTGCCGCCCGATGGCGATGACGCCCGAGGCTCCCTGCAACAGCGCCGCATCGGGCAGAGAGTCGGTGTGATAGACCTTGACCGTCTCGATCTTGAGCGCGTGGCAGCGGCTCTCGATCCCAAGCCTCAGCGCCACGTAATAGGGATCGATCAACTCCTGCTCGGGTCGCAGGAAATGGACGAGCGCCACCTTGCTGAGGCCGGCCTGCCCCCGGCCGCGATTGCGCGCCCGTGGCGTGGCGTAGTTCATCGCCTCGGCGGTCTCGATGATCGCCTGCCGCTTGTGGGCCGTGATCGACAGGGTTTGGTCGAAATTAAGGACCCGCGACACTGTCGCGGTCGAGACCCCCACTGCCTGGGCGATTTCCTTGAGCGTGACCATGCCGACAGGCTCTCCCGCGCCCTCGCATAGACGCAGCCGGGCAGGGGCGGCAAGGAAATTTACTAAATATCGGGCTCAGCCGGGGCGCCTCGGTCCGCTACCGCACCGTTGCAGCGCGCTTTGTGCGCCGCAACGGTGGCTCATCGGGAAGCGGCTCCTCGGCTAGTTGAGCTTCGGCAGCTGCAGCGTCAGCTGTGCCGTGCACTCGCCGGGCTTGCCGGCGAGCGGCGGTTTGCAGACGCACGCCTTAGTCCGCCGATCATAGATGCTGTCCTTCGGGCAGACGGGCGGTCCGGCGGTATCCGGCACGCACTTGCCGGGATCGCCGTGGGTGCCGGGCAGGCAGATGCACTTGCCGTCGACCACATGGCTGTCCTTGGCGCAGTCCGACGACGACGACGGCGGCGACGGAGGCGGCAGCGGATTGTCGGGCACGCACCGTCCCGGCCGGCCATGCGTATTGGGCGGGCAGACGCAGTTCCCGGTGTCCGACGGCACGCTGCCAGGCGGGCAGGTGGCCTGGTCCGTGATGCACCGTCCCGGATCGCCATGCGTTCCCGGCTTGCACACGCAGGCCCCGTTCACCACCGTGCTGTCCGGAGCGCAGTTCGGCGGCGGGGGCGGCAGCGGATTGTCGGGGACGCACCGTCCCGGCCGGCCATGCGTGTTGGGCGGGCACACGCAGTTCCCATTGTCCGACGGAACGCTGCCGGGCGGGCATGCCTGCTGGTCGGGCCGGCAGTGACCGGGATCGCCATGGGTGCCAGGGTCGCACGCGCAGGCGCCATTCGAGTTCGGCGAACTGTCGGGTGGGCACGCCTGCTGGTCGGGCCGGCAGTGGCCCGGGTCACCATGGGTGCCGGGGTCGCATGCGCACGCACCGGCGTCGTTGCGCGAGCTGTCCGGCGGGCACGGCTTGCCGACGACCGGCGGAGCGCAGGTGCGGCCGTTCCAGGCGAGGCCCTGGTCGCAACAGCCGCCGCCCGGCTTCAGCTGGCTGGGCGGACAGGTCGGTGGCGGTGAAGCACACGCTTCCGGCGGCAGTTTGGCGTTCGCCGAGGCGGTGTACTGCGCGCCCTTGCTCGAATGCAGCACCGCCGCCGAGATCGAGGCGTTGACGGTGTTGGTGACCTGGCAGTCGCTTCGCACCGCCGTCGCCGCCGGCACGAAGATCGAGATGTGCATGCTCACCGAATTACCCACCGCGATGTCGTGGTAGGGCAGCGAACAGTGAACATCGTTGCCGGTGGTCGGCACGCAGGTCCAGTCGCTCGCCTTGAACGTTGTTCCAGTCGGCAGTTGCTCGTCGAGTTCCACCGTCCCATGATAAGGGTCCGGTCCCGTCGAGGTGGCCACGACCGTAAAGCTGCAGTCATAGCCGCCGCTTGTCGGCAAGCACGGGCCGGCGATCTTGGCAAGTTTGAGGCTCGGTGGATCGCAATAGACCGCGACCGGGCCGGGCCCGACATTGATGAAGAGCTGCGGCACCTTCTCCGAGGCCTGCGCCGCATAGCCCGGATTGCCCGGCGCGGACGGGGTCGTGATGTGGACCGTGTCGACGACGTCGCAGTCTGCGAGAGTCACCCCGTTCGGGTTGACATGCGATGTTGCCTGGAAGGTCCAGCTGGCTCCCCCGTTCAACGGCGTCGAGCGGGTGCAGGTATAGTTGTTCGGGCCGGCCGGCACGCACGCGGCCGGGCCGCTGAACGTGGTCGGCCGGTTGTTGTTGTCGTTCACCACGATCGGCGCCGGCTGCGGCCCCGCACCAAGGTTGGTGACCTTGATGGTGAAATCGCAGAGCCAGTCGCTGCTCGAGGGATCCGACGCGCAGCCCGTCGCGGTTTTGGTGACGTTGAGCTTGGCCGCCAGCGGGTTGCAGAGCGGGTTGGGCACCGTCTGCGAGGCGGACGCCGAGTCGTTGCCCGCCGGGTTCTGCGGCGAGCCCGGATTGGGCGACAGGATCGAGGCGTTGTTGCTGACCGAGCAAACGCTCGGTCCGCCCGGATAGAACGTCGACACCGAGATCGGGTGCGGCGCGCCGGACAACAACGTGACGCTCGGAACGCTGCACGTTTGCACCTGCGGCGGACCGCTGCAGATCGGCGACGATTGCAGCGAGCTGTGGCTGGCCGAACCGGTCGCATCCTTGAAGCTGATCGGGCCGGTATAGGTGTTCGGTCCGATATTGGTGATCGTGACGATCCAGTCACAGGTGTAGCCGTTCGTGCCCATGTAGACACTGGCCACGCACGAGCCCGACGCCGACTTGGTGATCTTGATGTCGGTATGCGGCTGCGGGGCGAAACACGCCGGATCGGGGATCGACACCGTCGCATTGCCGAAATCGTCGCCCGAAAAGACGTTGAGCGGCGCCCCGACAGGGGCCTGGATGTTGGCCTTGTTGGGCAGGGTGCAAAGCGGTGTGCCGCTGTTCTTCTTGACGTGCGCCGTCACGAGGAATCCCGACGACCAGCCGGGCGGTGCGTTGACGGGGGGCGTTGCGAGGTTGCAGGTCAGCACCGGCCCGACCTGGCCGCACGACCAGGGGCCGATGACCGACATCGGCGCGTTGACGCCGAGCGTGTCGACGACCTTGACCGGTCCCGAGAAGTGGCCAGGGCCGGTGTTCTGCACGTTCACCCCATAGGTGCAGAGCCAGTCGGCGCCGCCATCGAGGCAGATGGGCAGGATCGGCGATTTGGTGAGCGCGAGGTTGCTGCTGCCCGGAGGCGGCGGCGACGCGCAGGGGCCCGCCGCGATGCTGGCACCGGCGAAGCCGAAATCGTCCGACGGATCGGAATCGTGGCCCCACCAGTTCCAGTCGAGGGATGCGACGTTCGGCAGGTTGCAGTAGTTGACCAGCGCCTTGGGCAATTGCACGACCTCGTGGAGGTCGACGGCGTCGCCCGGAAAGAGCAGGCCAGGACCGGTGGTGCATTCGGCGGAATATGGACCGGCAGGCGAACAGGCCCATGGTGGTTGCGGCCAGAAATGCATGACCGCACCGGCATTGTGAGCCGGTAGCGTGTCGTTGACCGAAATCGGTCCCCAATAGGGTGTCGTTCCAGTGTTCTCGACGCGGATGGTGAAATTGCACCACCAATTCGCGCCGCCATCGATGCAGGCGTGCGGGTTCGACCACTTGAAGAGGCTGAGGTCAAAGTCCGTCGGCGCGGCGGGGTGCGGCGGGGGCGGCGGTGGCACGACGATCGGCGCGGCTGCTGCCGACGTGCCGGAGCAATCCTGCCAGATGGCGACGCCTCCGACATGGCCTTGCTTGGCAGCTTCGGCCGCGTCGGTGTTGCCGTCGAAATCGGTGAAGAACGCCTGGGTCGGCGGATCGTCTGCGGGACGGACCGCGCCGACCGCGACGCCCTGCAGGCCGGAGACCTGTGCCGGCGGCCCGAGCGGCGGCGTCGCCGCGGGGTTGTCCCGCAGCGAATCCCCGCTCGCCCATAGAGTGGCGTTACAGGCGCCGTCGAAGCTGTTGCTGGCGCTGTCGTAGGCATTCCCGAGCGCTATGCCGCCTGTGGCGTTGCTGCCGTCCGGTTTGAAGCCTATGGCGTAGCTGTCGGGTGTCTCGACCCAGGTGCTCGGAGTCGACGGATCGTCCGGGAATTCGTGGGTGTAGCGGACCACCGACGACGTGCCTTGCGCGGCAAAGCTCGAATAGTCGTAGCTGCCGGCCTGCGCGCCGCGCTGCGCGAGGATCATCCGGCCGGAACTGTCGAAGACGATATGCGTGATCTCGTTGGTCGAGGGCAGGCCGGTGACGTCGAACTCCCAACGCGGCGTGCCGAAGCTGCCGTCCGGGTTGATCCCGACCGACCAGACCGCCGGGCCGTCCGCGACGGCGTAGTAGAGCCGGCCACCATGCACCGCGAGGCCGTCGACCTTGCGCTCGGGCTGCGTGAAGCCCCAGGTCGACGGATCCTCGGTGTTGAACGCGGGATTGGTGACGTCCACCGCGCTGCCGTCGTCGGCGACCGCGCTCAGACCATGTGTGGGCCGGCCGGTGACGCCATGATCGAAGCTGTCGATGATCGTGCCGTCACTTGCGAGCCGGTAGATGAGGCCGCTGTCGAGGTCGGACACGAAGAACTGCTGGCTCGCGGCATCGAACACAATGTCGCCGAGCCCCGCGCCGGTGTTGGCGGCGATGGTCGTGAAGAGCGAGATCGCGCCGGTCGTGCCGTCGATCTTCCAGATGCTGCCCGGATAGCCCGTGGCGCCGCCCGCGCTCCCCCATTGGCCGGGCATGAACGTTGCGCCGGGCGCCCCCGTCTTGCTGCGCACCGGATTGCCATCGGGGCCAGTGACCACGAGGTTGAGACCATAAGCGGAAGTTGCGGCGACGTAGATGTCGGGCGCTGCGGCGCCGGTGATCTCGGGTGCATTGTCGAGCGCGACGCCGAATACCTGGCCGACATCCTTGGCAGTCGCGGCGAAGGCGGGCGTCGAGTCGATCAGCTCGCCATGGGGCGCGGCATCGGGCGCCAGCGTCTCGACGACAACCGAATTGCCATCGGGGTCGATGAAGGTGCGGTCGAGTGGATCGGTGCCCGCGGGCGGCGACGTCGGTGACACGACGCCCGAGAACCCGGTGACGATCGGCAGGCCGGATTTGAGGATAGGATCCGCAGCCAAAGCCGGAGCAATGAGCCCCGACATTACGCCCGCCGCGGCAAAGCCTGCGGCCAAGACCTGAATACGAATTGCGCGAAGTCCAAAAAGCGACGCCATGGCTCTCCCCTGCCAACGCCCGCCCATGTCCGTGCCCGCCAGCACAAACCCCGCCTGCGCTAGATAGCATGGCGCTCAACGCTGCGCACGACGATTCTCGATTGGCGCGAAGCCGCTATGGTACTAGCGGCTTCCTGACGCTTAGGCCTCGTGGCGACGGCCGTCCCGCTCAAGGACGTGCTGCGTTCTGATTACCGTGACGCCATATCCGGGGTCGCGGAAAAAGGTGATGCGCTCGTGCCAGTGCTCGCCGACGCCGCGCCGCTGGTCCACCTCCGCCGACAGGTCGAAGCGCCGGCGGTCGGGGCCGAAATAGCTCGCCGTCCGGATATAGAGCTGGGGCGTGAGCAGCTGGCCTTTGAGGCGCTGCATCAGCATCTCGCGCTTGTCGGGCAGAGCGAGCGCGTCGTCGAAGCCCATGTGCAGGAAGTTCAAGTACTCGTCGAACAGGCAATCGTCGACGAACAGCAGGATCGGTGCGTAGCGGACCCGGTCAATCGGGCAGGCTCGGATGGCGTCCACAATCAGACGCATCAGACGCTGGTCCAGTTGGTGATGGATAAGAAAGAACGAGATTGGCCGCAGGTCGCCGATTGCCGGCAAAGCGGACCGTGGGGCGAGGGGTAGGACCGTTTCGAGGCCGAGGCGCCGCGCGATCGTTTCGAGCGAGCGGCGTTGGGTCTTGTTACCTGCGATGACGAAAGCGGTGCAGCGCTCGAGCATGGGGACTCCGGGCGCTGAACGCATGCCGGACCGCTCCGGCACCGCGACCCGCGGGCGGTTCCTCCGCTCACAGTTAATAACTCGTTTGCAGACGGGCGCGCTAGCGCGCCATCACGAGCCGGAGGATGCCGGCAGCATTTCGTTGAGCCGAGCTTCGGTTACTGGCGGCGATGTCAGATAGCCCTGGATCTCGTGGCAGCCGATCCGGGCGAGAAACAGCCGTTGTGGCTCGGTCTCGACGCCCTCCGCAGTGACTGTCATGTCGAGCCCGCGCGCCAGCGAGACGATCGCCTCAACGATGGCGTTGGCGCTCCGCGTGCCGATCTCGGCGACGAACGATCGGTCCACCTTGAGCTTGTCGATCTGAAAGCGCCGCAGATAGTTGAGCGAGGAATAGCCGGTGCCGAAATCGTCGAGCGCGGTTTGAAAACCGCTCGCCCTAAGCGCCTCGACGACGGCTCGCGTCTCACGGTTTTCTTCGAGCAGCACGCTTTCGGTGATCTCCAGCTGAAGGCGGGACGGCTCGATTCCGGCTGCCCTTACCCGTCCAAGCAGCCGCGAAACGAAATCGGGCATGCGCAGCTGTAGGCTCGAGATGTTGACCGACACCCAGGGCAGTCGCGATCGCGCGAGGACTGCGCAGGCCTGCTCCACTATACGATCGCCCAGCGCTTCGATCAGTCCGGCCTCTTCGGCGAGCGGGATGAACTCCCCCGGAAGCATCAGTCCGGCCTTCGGGTGTAGCCAGCGGGCAAGCGCCTCGGCGCCGACCATTCGCCGGCGGTCGACGGAATAGACCGGCTGGAACATCGCGAAGATTTCGTCGGGCGACTGCAGCGCGGCGCGCAATTCCTCCTCGAGGCGATGCCGTCGCTCGAGCGACATGGCCATTTCGGTCGCGAAGGCGAGCCATCGCCCGCGTCCGAGCGCCTTGGCCTGGTAGAGCGCAATGTCGGCCTGCCGCAGGCTTTCCATCGCTGAGCTGCCAGACTCGATGTGGGCCACCCCGATGCTGGCACCCACCCGCACCGACTTGCCCTCGATCTCGAACGGCAATCCGATCTGCGCGACGATGGCGTCGCAAATCGCCGACAGCGATGGTCCCGCCTCGACGAGCAGGCCGAATTCGTCACCGCCGAGCCGCGCAACGATGCCATGCCCGGCCACCACTTCGCCAAGCCGCACTCCGACCAGGCGCAGCAGCATGTCGCCGGCCCCGTGGCCCAGCGTATCGTTGACCTGCTTGAAGCGATCGAGATCGACCAGCAGCAAAGACGCCGGCCGCCGCTCGGTCGGGGCCGCATCGAGAAGCTCCTCGAACTGCAGGCGGTTGGGCAGCCCCGTCAGCTGGTCATTGTAGGCGAGCTGACGCACCTGATCTTCCGCAAGCTTGCGTCGCGTCACATCACGAGAGACCCCGACAAGGCCGATGATCGCCCCGGCTTCGTTGCGCAGCGGCAATTTCGAGGTCAGCAGCCAGCGTTTCTCGCCCGACGGCAGGACCACATATTCCTCGTTGTCGATCACCGGCTCGCCCGTGCTCAGCACCGCGCGCTCGGTTTCGAGGAACTGGCGGGCCAGCTCGTACGGATGAAGCTCCAGATCGGTCTTGCCCAGGATATCGTTGGGGCCGAAACCAAGGTCGGTTGCCACCGCCTGGTTGGCGATGACGAAGCGCGACTGGGTGTCCTTGACGAAGAGGTAGTCCGGCACCTGGTCGATCATCGCGCGAAGCAGCCGGCGCTCTTCGCTCCACTGTGTACGCTCGACCTGCCATTCCTGGTGCTCGCGAAGCCGTGCCTCGACGATCTGGCGAAGGTGGTCGTTCGCCTCCAGAGCGGTCGCAAGGTCGTGCCGGCTGCTTGCCTGACTCGATACGACCTGCCGTGTCCGCTCCAGGCTCATTCCCGCTCCACCAACGCAGGGAGTACCGGGACCTGTAATGAGCGTCATGCGCTAATGCGTGACTAAACGTAGCCCTGATCGCAGTCTAAATCTCGACCTCACGGTTAATGATCCGTTGAAGTCGCGCTGGGACGGAGTTCTCTATTATCAGTACTGCACTCTGGCGCACGCGACCATTTGCCGGGGGATTCGCAAAGGGGAGCGCGACGGTAGCCGGGCCAGAGGCACAAACAGCGCGTGGTCCGTCATATCTCTCGAGAGACGGTGTGGTCGACGGCCTTGCAGCCCAGGTGGTGCTCCGATCATATAGCGACGCATCGGGTGGAGGCCGCGGCCGCAGCGACAAGGCAGCACCTGCAAGCTGGTGCTCTGAACTTGCTCGCTTAGAGCGCAGTTCTTCGACGACTTCGTCCAGCGCAAAGGTACAGCATGCGACAGGGGTGGCGGTGGTTCGGGCCCAAATCGGACGTGACCCTCGATGAGGTGCGGCAGGTCGGCGCAACTGATGTCGTAACGGCACTGCACGAGCTGCCGATCGGTGCGGTATGGACGGACGCCGCGGTGGCCGAGCGCAAGAACCTGATCGAGACGACACCGCCGGGTCGCGTGCCACTGGTCTGGTCGACGGTCGAGTCGATCCCGATACCGGACGTGGTGAAACGCACCGGTGGCGCGGCCAAGACCGAGATCGAAACTTGGATCGCCAGCCTCGAAGCGGTCGCCAAGGCCGGGATCACGGCGATCTGCTACAACTTCATGCCGGTGGTCGACTGGTGCCGCACTGACCTCGACTATGAGACCCCGACCGGCTCGACCGCCATGCGCTTCGACTTCGAAAAGATCGCGGTGTTCGACCTGCACGTGCTTTGTCGCCCGGGCACGGAGCGCGACTATTCCGATGCCGACCGAAGGGCCGCGAAGACTCGGTTCGAGGCGATGACCGAGGCCGAGGTCGCCACGCTCACGCGCAACATCGCTTCGGCTCTCCCCGGATCGACCACTGAGCCGCTGACCGTGCCCGCCTTTCGAGACAAGCTCGAGCAGTATCGCGATATCGATCCCGATCGGTTGCGGCAGCATCTCGTCGAATTCCTCGAGCGTGTGACGCCGGTTGCTGAACAGCTCGGGGTGACGCTGACGCTCCATCCCGACGATCCGCCGCGACCGCTCTTCGGCATGCCACGTATCGCCTCGACTGAAGCGGACTTCGCGGCGATCTTCGACGCCGTGGCATCGCCTGCCAACGGGCTCTGCTTCTGTACCGGAAGCTTCGGCGTTCGCGCCGACAACGACCTCGTGCGCATCGCCAATCGCTTCGCGCCGCGCATCGCCTTTGCCCACCTGCGCGCCACCAAACGCGAGGCCGACCCACGCAGCTTCTATGAGGCCGCGCATCTCGAAGGCGATGTCGACATGGTGGCGGTGCTGCGCGCGCTGCTTGCCGAGGACAGCCGGCGCGACACCGCCCACAGCATCGTCTTTCGGCCCGACCACGGCCAGAAGATGATCGGCGACTTCGGGCGTAAGGGCGCGCCGGGCTATCCGCTCACGGGCCGCTTGCGCGGCCTGGCCGAGTTGCGCGGCATCATTGCCGCGCTGTCGGACTAGGAGGCGCGCTAGCGCCCGCCGCGCCGCCGCAGCTGATCGAAGAACACGATCACGATGATCAGCAGGCCCGTGACAATCTGCTGCCAGAACGAGTTGACGTTCAGCAGGTTGGCGCCGTTGTTGATGGTGGCGAGGATGAAGGCGCCGATCAATGGCCCCTGGGCAGAACCAATTGCCCCGAACAGCGATGTGCCGCCGATCACCGACGAAGCGATCGCCTGCAACTCCCAGCCATTGGCCTGGGTGGCATTGCCGATCCCGATGCGCATGGCCAGCAGAACGCCGACGAAGGCCGCAAATAGAGCCGAGAGTGAATACGCGACGTAGATGACGCCGGTGACGCGCACGCCTGACAGCCGCGCCGCCTCAGGGTTTGACCCAACCGAAAAGATGTAACGGCCCCATCGCGTGTGAGACAGAAAGACATAGGAGGGGACACCGACCAGAATAACCATCCAGAAGAGATTGGGGATGCCGAGAAAGTCCCCGATGGCGAATTCGGTGAAGCCCTTGTCATCGATGCTGATCGTGGCTCCGTCGGTAATCAGCAGGCCAACGCCGCGCAGCGAGGTCAGGGTCGCAAGGGTAATGATGAAGGGCGGCAAGCCCATCCTCGTGATACCGAAGCCGTGGAAAAGTCCGATAGCGAGCCCGATGGCGAGCGTGATCAGGATGGCAGCCCACACCGGCATCCCTGCTGCCAGGAGGTATGCGACCACAACGGTCGAAAAGGCGGCAATCGCGCCGACGCTGAGGTCGATGCCGGCAGTGATGATCACGAAGGTTTCGCCCAGCGCGAGAATAGCGATCATCGAACCCTGCCGCAGCAGGTTGGGGATATTGCGTTCCGTCATAAATGTCGGCGTCGCAACCGATAGGATCACCCAGAGCAGGAGCAGGATGCCAAGCAGACTCAAGGCGAACAGAAAGCTGTAGTTGCGCCGGGCACGAACCGCCTGCTTCGTCGCGACTTCGGTTGTGGTCATAGTAACCCCCTAGACGCCGATTGCCTCGGCGAGGACTTCTTCGTGGCTGGCCTGATGATAGCCATTGCTCCCGGCTAGTCTTCCATTGCGGAAGACATGGAGCGTGTCAGCAAGCTCATAGACCTCGGGCAGATAGGATGAGATCAGGATGATGCCGGCGCCGTTCTTCAGCAGTTGCGCCAGAAGCCGGTAGATTTCGGCCTTGGTCCCGACGTCGACGCCCACTGTCGGCTCATCGAAGATGAAAAGCTCCGCGCCGTGATTGAGCCACTTGCCGATGACGATCTTTTGCTGGTTGCCGCCCGACATCGACGAAGCCAGCGAGCGACGGCTGGGCGTCTTGATCGACAAGTCGGCGATCTGCTTGTCGGCGTGGGCGGCCTCCTCGCGCGGCGAGATCAGCAGGCCATGCGTGAGGCGGTCGTAGATCGGCAGGTTAAGGTTGTGCCCGATCGGCAAGTTGAGGTTGAGGCCCTGATCGCGCCGGCTCTCCGGCACCAGCGCGATGCCGAGGCGCATCGCCTGGTTTTCATTACGAACGTCGACCGGCTGCCCCTTCCAGACGATTTCTCCGGCCGTTTTCGGGTTGCGACCGAACACGCTCATCACGAATTCGCTGCGGCCCGCGCCGATCAGGCCATAGAGCCCGACGATCTCGCCCCGGTGGACGGTGATAGAGACGTCCTCGAACCCCTTGCCGCTGAGGCTTTTGGTTTCCAGCAATACCTCGCCGTGGGACACCTGCTCCTTGTGATAGATTTGCTCGAGGGAACGGTTGATCATCATCGAGACCAGTTCGTTCTCGTTGGTGTCCTCGATGTTGCGTGTGCCCACCACAGTCCCATCGCGCAGCACCGTCACCCGATCCGCAAGCTCGAAGACTTCTTCGAGCCGGTGGCTGATGTAGACGATCGTTACACCCTGCTCGCGCAGTCGCCGGATGAGTGCGAAAAGCTGCGCCGCCTCCTGCCGGGTGAGATAGGCGGTCGGCTCGTCGAAAATCAGGAATTTGGTGCCGCGCAGCGACGCGCGCGCCGTGGCGACCAACTGCTGCTGGCCGATTGTCAGACTGCCCAGGGTCTCGCCGGCTGGAAGGTGGAACCCCATGTCGTCGAGCAAGGCCTGCGCGGCGCGGTTCATGTCGCGCTTTTGCAGCAGGCCCCACTGCACCTTCTCGTCGCCAAGAAAGATGTTGGCAGCAACGCTCAGATGCCGGCAGAGGACGACTTCCTGGTGCACCGCATTGATGCCTAGCTCGATCGCCGCCTGCGGCGTATCGAGTGGCACGGCTTGCCCGGACCAGAAGACCTCGCCAGTCGACCGCCGAATTGCGCCCGTAAGCAGCTTGATCAACGTCGACTTGCCGGCGCCATTTTCGCCGACGATGGCGTGGATTTCGCCGCGGTTGAACGCGAGGTCGGCAGGCTTAAGGGCCTGTATCGGTCCGTAATTCTTGCTCAAGCCGCGAAGTTCGAGGATCGAGCCTTGCCGCTCCGCCCCTGCACTTGCCGCAGATGATGTACCCGCCTCGGCATCGGGATTGGTCGTCATAAGTCCATCCCCCTCGACGGGACATGCAGACACTAAAGCCGTCCCCTGTCAAACGGCAGGGGACGGCCTCGTATGCGTTACTTGCAGTCGAGCTTGGGATGGAGCAGGGCCGCGATCTTGGGATCGTTCAGGTTGGCCTTGGTCACAAGGTTGGCGCCGGTGTCGATGTCCTTCTCCAGCTTTTCACCCTTCGACGCAGCCAGAGCGGATTTCACACCGTCGTAGCCCATGCGGTAGGGATCCTGAACGATGACCGCCGCGATGGTGCCGTCGTTGAGGAAGCCGAGCATCTTGTCGCTGCTGTCGAAGCCGATGAGCGAGAACTTGTCGGCGATCTTGTTCTCGGCGACGGCCTGGCCGGCGGCTTCAGCCGTCTGCTGGTTCGAAGCGAACATGCCGACCAGGTTCGGGTTGGCCGTCAGCAGGTCGGTCGTGATGTTGAGAGCGGTCGCGGTGGTGCCATCGCCAACCTTGTCGGCGACGATATGCAGGTCGGGATACTTGGCCGCGATCTCTTCCTTGAAGCCCTTCGCACGCGCATCGAGGGAGGCGCCGCCGGGCAGGTAGGTCAGGAGCGCGATGTCGCCCTTGTCCGCGCCGGTCTTGGCTTTGATCGAGTCGGCCAGGCCATCGGCAGCGACCTTGCCGCCATTCTCGTTGTTCGTGGTCAGGAACGAGGTGTACGCGGTGGTATCAGCACCAGAGTCGATCATGATGATCGGCACCGACTTGGCGGCCGCATCGATCGGGGCGCCGAGGGCTTTGCCCTGCGTCGGCGCAATGACGACCGCGGCGGGCTTACCGGCGACGGCGTTTTCGAGGATGGTGATTTCCCCGTTCACGTCGGCTTCCGAGTTTGCGCCGAGCTGGGGAACGGTGACGCCCAGGTCCTTGCCGGCCTGGCAGGCGCCGGCAAACACGATCTGCCAATAGCCCGCTGTTGCGTCCTTGACGATGACCGGGATGGTTACGTTGGCGGCGAATGCCGCGGAGGAAAAGCCGACGAGGCTGCCTGCCACCGCGATGGTGGACAGCACCCGTGCCGAACGACGGCCGAACTTAGTCGACGTCATGATGAACTACTCCCTTGTTGTTCTGGCGGAGGTGTTCCTCCTCCTCGCCAATCCGTTTTCTATGGAGAAAAGACAGCCCGGCAAAGGCGCTTTTCTGCACGTGCGCGGTGAAACATGCCTTGTCACCCAAGGTCTTTTGTAAGATAAACCGCACCCTGAGATGATAGCGCTTTCAATGTGCGCTTTCCAACCGCCTCTAGAGCGGCGATTTTCGAAGTATCTCGCTCATGATAGGTGCAGGTGTGGTGCCCGACCCACACCGCTGAGGTCTCAGCGTTCGTGTCCTTGCGCAGGCTTCCCCGGACGACTAGGTGACCGGGCCTAAGCGCACGTGATGGCGGGGACAAGACTATGGCGATGGACGCTGCGTCCGGCGAAAAAAAGCCGGCGCCCCTAGGTGCGTTGCTTGCCCCTTATTGGCCCTGGATCGTGCTGCTGGTGGTCCTGACCATTAGCGGCAATGCCCTCAATCTCCTCGTCCCGCAGATGATCGCGTGGGCGATCGATGGGTTCGGCAAACCCGGCTTCGACCTCACGCATATCCTGATCGAATTCGTCGCTGTTGCGGCGGGCATCTTCGCCTTTACCTACGTGCAGGCGATCGTCCAGACGCTCGCCTCGGAACGCGTCGCGCGCGATCTGCGCCAGAAGCTCGTGGCCAAGATTTCGGGCCAGAACTACGCCTACGTCGAGACGGTGACGCCGGCGCGGCTGCTGACCAATTTGACGTCGGATTCGGACGCGGTGAAGAGCTTCGTCTCACAGGCCATCGCCTCGATCGTCTCGTCGGTGTTTTTGATCATAGGCGCCAGTGTGTTACTGCTGCTGCTCAACTGGCAGCTGGCGCTCGCGGTGCTCGCCGTGGTGCCGATAATCGCCGTGACTTTCTACCTGGTCCTGTCACGTGTCCGCAAACTGTTCAGGCGCGCGCAGGCGGCGATCGACCGTCTGAACAAGGTGATCAACGAGAGCATCCTCGGCTCCTCGCTGGTGCGGCTCGTCAACTCGCAGGCCGCCGAATACCAGAAGTTCCTCACCGTCAACGGCGAGGCGCTCGGCATCGGCATGAGCATCCTGAGGCTGTTTTCGGGCCTCATCCCGGCGATCGTCTTTTTGAGCAACCTTGCGACGCTGATCATCCTCGCGCTCGGCGGCCATCTCGTGATCTCGGGCAGCATGACGCTCGGCCAGTTCACGGCATTCAACTCCTACCTGACCATCCTGATCTTCCCGATCCTGATCATCGGCTTCATGAGCAACGTCGTGGCGCAGGCACAGGCCTCCTACGACCGCATCGGCGTCGTGCTCGCGGCGCCCGATCCCAAGCCGACCGGAACCATCAAGGCGCGAATTCGCGGCGACCTCGCGGTGGAAAACCTGACGATCCGCTACGGCCAGCGCGCCGCGCTCGATGATGTGAGCTTTTCGGTGCGCGCCGGCAGCCGCACTGCCATCATCGGGCCGACCGCGGCCGGCAAGACACAGCTGCTTTACGCCATGACCGGCCTCATCGTGCCGCAGGCGGGGCGGGTGACGATCGATGGCCACCCGCTCGCCGACTACGACGAGAAGGCGCTGCACCAGCAGATCGCGCTGGTGTTCCAGGACAGCGTCACCTTCAACCTGTCGGTGCGCGAGAACATCGCCTTCTCGAGCACCGCGGACGACGCCAGCCTGCAACAGGCCATTGCGACCGCCGAGCTTGCCGACTTCATGGCGACGCTGCCGCAGGGCCTCGATACGCCGATCTCCGAGCGCGGCACCTCACTGTCGGGCGGCCAGAAGCAGCGCATCATGCTCGCCCGCGCGCTGGCCCTCAATCCGCAGGTGTTGCTGCTCGACGACTTCACGGCCCGCGTCGACCAGCGCACCGAACGGAAGATCCTGGGCAATGTGCGCGCGAACTACCCCGGCATCACGCTGGTGTCGGTGACCCAGAAGATCGCGCCCGTCGCCGACTACGATCAGATCGTGCTGCTGATGGAGGGCAAGGTGCTGGCCATCGGCACCCACGCCCAGCTGATGCATGCCTCGCCCGAATACGTCCAGATCTACCGCACCCAGCAGAGCACGGCGGACTATGAACTACAGGCTTAACATCTCGAACGCGAGCCAGGGCAACGAGCCGATTTGGAAGTCGTTCGCGCGCCTCGTGCCGCTGATGCGCGGCGAGGGGCGTCGCGTCGCCATTGCCTTCACCGCCATTCTCGTCTCGTCGCTGGTCGCGCTCGCCGGCCCGCTCATCATCAGCTACACCGTCGACCATTATTTCGGCATCCGCGACTACGCCGGCGTCGCGGTGTGGAGCGGCGTTCTGTTCGGCCTCTATCTGATCAACCTGCTGTCGAGCTACGTCCAGGCCCGCACCATGGGTGGGGTCGGCCGGCGTGTGCTGTTCAACCTGCGCAATTCCATCTTCCAGAAGCTGCAGGAATTGCCGGTCGCCTTCTTCAACCAGAACCGCGCGGGCGACCTGATCTCGCGCATCAACAACGATACCGATAAGCTGAACCAGTTCTTTGCCCAGGCGCTGATGCAGTTCCTGAGCAATCTCTTCCTGATGGCGGGCGCCGCTATCTCGCTGCTGGTGCTCAACGTCCAGCTCGGCGCCGCGGCGCTGGTACCGGCCGTGCTCGTGCTGATCGTGACGCAGCTGCTCGGCGGCTGGGTCAAGCGCACGAGCTTCAAGAGCCTGCAGACCCTGGGCGGCCTCAGCGGCGAAATCCAGGAGAGTCTCGCCAACTTCAAGGTGATCGTCGCCTTCAACCGGCTCGACTATTTCCGCGACAAGTTCGCCGAGGCCAACCGCTCCAACTATGCGGCCGCCATCCGCGCCGGCGTCGCGAGCAACATCTTCATCCCGATCTATGGGCTCTCTTACAATCTGGGCCAGCTGGTCGTACTCGGCTACGGCATCTACCTGATCGCCAACGGTGCGCTGACCGCGGGCCTGCTGATCGGCTTCCTGCTCTACGTCAACAATTTCTACAATCCGCTGCGCCAGCTCGCGGCGATCTGGTCGTCGCTGCAGCTGGCCCTCGCGGGGCTTGACCGCATCTCGGAAGTGCTGGCGCTGAAATCCGACATGGCGGTGCTGCCCGCGACCGAGACCAGCTCGCAGGGCGTGCTGGCGTTCCGCGATGTCGGCTTTGCCTATCCGGGCGGTACGCCGGTGCTGAACCGCGTCAACTTCGTGCTCGAGCGGGGCAAGACCTACGCCCTCGTCGGCCCGACCGGCGGCGGCAAGACCACCACGGCGTCACTCATGGCGCGGCTCTACGATCCGACCGAAGGCACGGTGCTGCTCGACGGGCGCGACATCCGCTCCTACGAGCCCGCCGAGCGGGTCGCCAAGATCGGCTTCATCCTGCAGGAGCCGTTCCTGTTCACCGGCACGGTGCGCGACAACATCCTTTACGGCAACACGGCGCTCGCGAGCCTGAGCAACGAGGCGCTGGCGTTGCGGCTCGAGGAGGCGGGGCTGTCGCGGCTGCTCGATCGCTTCGAGGCCGGCCTCGATACCACCGTCTCATCGAGCGGCGATGCAATGAGCCTGGGCCAGAAGCAGCTCGTTGCATTCATTCGGGCCGTGCTGCGCAACCCCGAGCTGCTGATCCTCGACGAGGCGACCGCCAACATCGACACGGTGACCGAGCAGCTGCTCGAAGACATCCTCCAGCACCTGCCCGCGACAACGACGCGGGTGATCATCGCGCACCGCCTCAACACCATCGCCGATGCCGATGCGATCTTCTTCGTCAACGGTGGCGCGGTGACCCCCGCCGGCTCGATGGAGCAGGCGGTGAACATGCTGCTGAGCGATACGATCCAGAGCTGAGGGCAGGTGGTCCGCTGGGGCCGCGGTGATACCGGGACTCGAAGGTCGCCACCCACCGGGTCATTCCCGCGCAAGCGGGAATCTCCGTTGACGATGCTGGCTCAGTGAAACGGAGGTTCCCGCTTTCGCGGGAATGACTCAGCGAGGAAAGCGGCAGCGTCGGTCGCCGCAGACGCCAGCAGAAATCCCAGCGCGCTTCTGTCAGCCTTCGAGCCAGCGCACCTGGTCGGCGGTGAGCGTGAGGTTCATCGCCCCGATCGAGTCCTCGAGCTCGTTGAGCCGGCGCGGCCCGATCAGCGGGATGGACGGGAAGGGCTGTGCCAGCACATAGGCGAGGGCGATGGCGATCGGCGTCGTCTTGAGCTGTTTGGCAAGCTCGATGGCGCGCTCGCGGCGGGCGAAATTGCCGTCCGAATACCAGGTGCGGACCATCTCGGCGTTGCCCGTCTTGTCGCGCCCGGCGCGGTCGGTGAAGAACCCGCGCCCCTGGCTCGACCACGAGAAATTCGGCATCTGCCGTTCGCTGAGCCAGCGGACCCATTCGGGCGTGCCGGACGACGCGGTGCCCGGCCAGATCGGCGCCAGCATCTCGGAGAGCGCGAAATTGTTGGAGAGCGCGGCGGGCGCGGTCTTGCCCGCTTTCCTGGCGTAGGCGATCGCCTCGTCCATGCGCTCGCGCGACCAGTTCGATCCGCCGAAGATGCCGCGGATACGCCCGGCCTTGAGCTCCGCGTCCATCGCATCGACGAACTCACCGACCGGCACTTCGAGATTGTCGCGGTGCATGAAGTAGATGTCGACATAGTCGGTCTTGAGCCGGTCGAGCGAGGTGTCGAGCTGCTTGTGGATGACGTCGGGATAGCAGAGCGGGCTGTGCGCGCCCTTGCCGATCAGCACCACCTCTTCGCGCGCGCCGCGATTGGTGTGCCACTCGCCGAACACCTGCTCGGTCTTGCCGGCGCCGTAGACGAAGCCCGTATCGAAGATGTTGCCGCCTGCCTGGAAGAAGGCATCGAGCAGCACCGAGGCGCTGGCAAAACTGCGGAAGTCCTCGAACCCGGTCGCAACGATCGACGCGCTCTTCTTGATGCCGGGAATCGGGCGGTGCGGAATGCGCGTGCCGCCGCGCTTGAGCGGACGCCCGCTGATCGTGGTGGTGCGCCGCGCCGCGCTCTCGATGCCGAACTCGATGCCGGCATCGGCGCGCCATTTGTCGAGCACGCGCAGATTGCCGAGGCTGTCGTCCCAGCTCATGCCGGGCGAGGCGAATTGCTGCCGGCCGGCGCGGATGGCGTCTCCCGCGGCATCGACCTCGTAGGCATAAAGATGCCGCGTCTGGCCGGCCGAAACCGTCTCGCGTGCGCCGTCCGGGCGGATGATATGGATCAGGCCCGGACCGCCCTTGCGGTCGCCGCCCGCGAACCAGAAGTCCTGCACCTCGATGCGACCGGTCGCCCCCATGATGCGGAGCACATTCTCGAGCTTGACGAACACCGCGCAGCTGACCTGGGCCAGAATGCCGTTCTCGAACTCGAGCGTCGCCGCCGCCCACTCGTCGGTACGCTCGGCGCCGAGATGCGCGCTGCCCGATACCTTGAGCGGATCGAGGAACGGCTTGCCGGCCGCCGCACCGGCGACGAACCGCGCCATCGAGGTGGTGTAGCCGCCGACATCGAGGATGCCGCCGCCGGCGAGATCGTTGGCGAACAGGCGGTGCTTGGGATTGAACGCGCCCATCTGGAAGCCGAAGCTCGACTGCACCATGCGCACTTCGCCGATCGCGCCAGAGCCGATGAGCTCGGCAAGCTTCGCCGTCGCCGGATGGAGCCGATACATGAAGGCTTCGCCGACGAAGGTGCCGGCCTTGGTGTGGGCGTTGAAGATCGCATCGGCCTCGAACGCGCTGAGTGCCATCGGCTTTTCGATCAGCACGTGCTTGCCGGCCTCGGCGGCCTTGATCGCCCATTCGGCGTGGCCGGGATGGGGCGTCGCGATATAGATCGCCTCGACCTCCGGATCGTCGAGCATCGCCTGGTAGCCGGCGAGGATGCGGGCTCCGGGGAAGTTTTCGGCGAGGCCGGCGCGGCCGGGATCGCGGGTCGCGATCGCGACCAGCCTGCCGGTGCGCGAGTCAGCGAGCCCGTCGCGGAAGTCGCGCGCGATCGCCCCCGGCCCGATGATCCCCCAACGCACCGTGTCACTCCCGCCCGCCATTCCTGCCTCCTCGATCGTGGTCGCGCATATAGCCGGCCGGTGCTCGTGTTGGCTAGGCGGGCTGCGGCGGATTTGTCGGTTGATCGCTCAAGCCGGTTGGCTATGGTGCCGGCGCAAAACCGAGGGAGGAGCGCGATGGCAGCCAAGAAGGTGCGATGGGGGATCGTTTCGACCGCCGATATCGGGGTCAAGAAGGTGATCCCCGGCATCCTCAAATCGCCACACTCCGAAGTCGTGGCGCTGGGCTCGCGTGACGAGCGCAAGGCGCGCGCCGCGCTCGACGGGCTCGGGCTGACCAGCGCGCGGGCCTATGGCAGCTACGAGGCGCTGTTCGCCGATTCGAACGTCGACGCGATCTACAATCCGCTGCCCAATCACCTGCACGTGCCGATCACGTTGGCGGCGGCGCGCGCCGGCAAGCACGTGCTGTGCGAAAAGCCGATCGCCATGTCAGCGGCCGAGGCGGCGGAGCTGCGCGCGGTTCCCAAGGGCGTCCTCGTCGAGGAAGCCTTCATGGTGCGGCACCATCCGCAATGGCATCGGGCCCGCGAGATCGTCCGCTCGGGCGAGCTCGGGCGCGTCAATCTCGTGCGCGCGGTATTTCTCTATTTCAACGACGATCCGGCCAATGTGCGCAACATGGCCGATATCGGTGGCGGCGGCATTTTCGACATCGGCTGCTACTGCGTTATCTCCGGGCGCTACCTGTTCGAGGCCGAGCCCAGGCGGCTCGTCGCGCTGGTCGACCGCGACCCCAAGTTCGGGACCGACCGGCTGGCGAGCGTCATCGCCGATTTCGGCGACGGCCGGCAGCTGAGCTTCGTCTGCGGCACGCAGAGCAATGGCCGCCAGAGCGTCGAGGCGGTCGGCACCAAAGCCAGCCTCGAGCTCGTCATTCCGTATAACGCGCCCGCTGACAGCGAGACCGCGATCCTCGTCGGCAACACCTTCGATCGCAATCACTACCGCCGCGAGGTCATCCGCGCCGTCGATCAGTATACCGAGGAGGCCGAAGACTTCGCCCTCGCGGTGCTCGGCGAGCGCCCGCCGGTGAGCGGGGTCGAGGATGCGATCCTGCAGATGAAGGTGCTCGACGCGATCTTCCGCTCGGAGAAATCGGGCGGCTGGGAGACGGTCTGAGCTAGGTCGCGTCTGCCGGCGGCGCCAGGTCGAGCCGCGGCACCGCGGCGATCAGCTCGCGCGTGTACGGGTGCTGCGGGTTGGTGAGAACCTCCTGCGTCGGGCCGGACTCGACAATGCGGCCATGCCGCATCACCAGCACGCGGTCGGTAATGGCTCGGACCACGCTTAGATCATGCGAGATGAAGAGATAGGCGATCCCGAGCCGGTTGCCGAGCTCGGCGAGCAGATCGAGGATTTGCGCCCGGATCGAGACGTCGAGTGCCGATACCGCTTCGTCGAGCACGATCAGCTTCGGCTCGACGATCAGCGCCCGCGCGATGGCGATGCGCTGCCGCTGCCCGCCGGAGAACTCATGGATGTACTTGTCGCAATCGGTGGCCGCGAGCCCGACTCTGGCGAGCGCCGCCTCGGCGCGCCGGCGACGCTCCGCGCCGCGCGGTGCATCGGGACCGAGGAGATAGAGCGGCTCGGTGACCAGCGTCTCGACCCGCTGCCTCGGATCGAACGAGCCGTAGGGGTCCTGAAACACCGCCTGTAGTTTTCGACGTCCGACGCTGTCGTGTTCGCCGAGCGGAGCGCCGTCCACTGCGATCTGGCCGCCCTGCAGCGGATCGAGGCCGAGCACGGCGCGGGCCAGCGTGGACTTGCCGCTGCCGCTCTCGCCCACCAGCCCGACGCTCTCGCCGCGCCCTATGCTGAAGCTCACCTCGGTCACGGCACGGATGCTTGCCTCAGGCCCGAACCAGCCGCGCCGGCCGATACGATAGTCTCGCGTGACGGACTGCACGTCGAGGATCGGCGGCGAGCCCGATGGCACCGGGGCACGCGTAGGCACATGCGCGGAGGCCTCGAGCAACCGGCGCGTATAGGGGTGGGCGGGCGCCCGGAACATGCCGGCCGTCGCGCCGCGGTCGACGATTTCGCCGTCGCGCATCACCACGACGTCGTCGGCCAGCCCCGAGACCACAGCGAGATCGTGGGTGATGAACATCAGCGCCGTGCCGTCTTCATCGACGAGGCGGCGAAACAGCGCGAGGATGTGGGCCTGCGTGGTGACGTCGAGCGCGGTGGTCGGCTCGTCGGCGATCAGCAGCTTCGGGCGGAGCGCGATGGCCGCCGCGATGACCACGCGCTGGCGCTGGCCGCCCGAGAGCTCGTGCGGGAAGCGGTCGCGCGGAAACTCCGCGGTCGGCAGGCCGGCCCGGGTCAATGCCCGGTCGGCTTCGGCGAACGCCTCGCGCCGGCGCATTCCGGTATGGGCGAGGATCGGCTCGACCACTTGCGCACCGATGGTCTTGAGCGGATCGAGCGCCGTCATCGGCTCCTGGAACACCATTCCGATGTCGCGTCCACGGATCGCGTCGAGCTCGCGCTCGGGCCGACCCAGCAGGCTCTGGCTGTCGAGCCGCACTTCGCCTCCGAGCCGTGCGCCGGCCGGCAGGAGCCGCATGATGGAGAGGGCGGTCATCGACTTGCCGGCCCCCGATTCCCCGATCACCCCGAGCACCTTGCCCGCGTCGAGCGAGAAGCTGATCTCGTTGAGGATGCGAGTATTGCCGATCCACAGATTGAGGCCGCTCGCCTGCAGCAGGCTCATCGGCGATCTCCCCGCAGCCTGACGTCGAAGGCATCGCGCAGGCCATCGCCGAGGAGGTTCAGTCCCAGCACGGTCAAGACGATCGCGAGGCCCGGGAGCAGCGCCAGCTGCGGCGCGAGGCCGATCAGCGTCTGGCTGTCCGCGAGCATCTTGCCCCAACTCGGTAGTGGCGGCTGCGCGCCGAGCCCGACATAGGCGAGGGCAGCTTCGGCGAGAATGCCGAGCGAGAACTGGATGGTCCCCTGCACGACCAGCGTATTGAGGATGTTGGGCAGGATATGCTCGACAGAAATGCGGACCCGATCCTTGCCGGCGACGCGCGCGGCGAGGATGAAATCCTGCGTCCAGAGGCTGAGCGCCGCCGCCCGGCTCAGCCGCGCGAACACCGGAATGTTGAAGATGCCGATAGCGATGGTCGCGTTGATCGCGCCCGGCCCGAGCAGCGCGGTAATGAGGATGGCGATGAGGAGCGCCGGAAACGCGAAGACGAGGTCGTTGGCGCGGAGGATCAGCTCGTCGGCCAGCGAGCCGCGGCGCGCCGCGGCCCACAACCCGAGCGGTGTTCCAATGGCGATGCCCACGCCCACGGCGATGAGCGCCACGACGATCGAAGTCCGCGCCCCGACGAGGATTTGCGAAAACACGTCCCGGCCGTACTGGTCGGTGCCGAACCAGTGCTCGGCGGAAAACCCCATCAGCCGGTGCGGGATGTCGATCGCGGCGTAGCTGTAAGGCGTCCATACCAGCGACAGTGCCGCCGCGAGGATGATGAGGGCGCTGAGCACGGCGCCGATCACGAGGCTTGGCGAGCGTCGTGCGCGTGACCACGCGTCGCCGGACGTCGTGCGGGGAAGGGGGCGCGCCATCAGCGGCGCCTCAGGCGCGGATCGATCCAGGCGTAGCTGGCCTCGACGAGGAAGTTGACCACCACCACCGCGAACACCAGCAGCATGACGACCGATTTGACGACGATCAGGTCGCGCTGCGTGAGCGCCTGGAACACCAGCCGGCCGAGTCCGGGCAGGAAGAAGACGTTCTCGATGATGATGCCACCCGCGAGAAGGAAGGCGAACTGCAGCCCGACAATGGTCAGCACCGGGATCATCGCGTTACGCAGCGCATGGCGCCACAGCGCCTCGCTCGGGCTGAGGCCATGTGCGCGGGCGGTGCGGATGTAGTCGTCGGCGAGCGTATCGAGCAGCGCCGACCGCATCACCCGCGCGAGGATCGCCGCTTGCGGCAGGGCCAGCGCGATGGCGGGCAACGTCAGATTGCGCAGGCCCTCGAGCACGCCCTTGTCCCAACCCGGAAAGCCGCCGGCCGAGAACCAGTGCAGCAGCACTGCGAACACCCAGACCAGCATGATCGCGAACCAGAAATTGGGCACGGCGACACCGATCTGCGCCACGCCCATGATGGTGACGTCGGTCACGGTGTTGCGCTTCGCCGCCGAGATGAGACCCGCGGGAATCGCGATGAGCAGCGTCAGGGCGAGGGCGTAGAGCGCCAGCGGCGCCGAGACGGCGATGCGCTGGGCGATGAGCTCGCCCACCGGCACGCGATAGCTGTAGCTGATGCCGAAATCGCCGTGCAGCATGCCCGCGACCCAGCCGAAATAGCGCAGCAGCGCCGGGGCATCGAGCCCCAGATCGTGGCGCAGTGCCGCGAGGCTGTCAGGCGTCGCGCTCATGCCGAGAATGTATTGCGCGGGGTCGCCCGGCAGCACCTCGAGCACGAGGAAGATGACGATCGAGGCGACCACGAGACTGGCGATGAGCGAGACCAGCCGTCCTGCCAGATAGCCCGTCATCTCAATCCTGCACGCACGATGCGAAAGCCCGAAGGCTTCCTCATCGCGCGCCGATTGTCCACGCCTACTGCGCCCAGGACAGCGCGCTCAGGTCGATCGTCGGCTGCGGCGCATCCTGCCAAAGCCCCTGAACGCCGGTCTTGGCGATGGTGAGGTTCGGATACTCGAACAGATAGACGGCCGCGAAATCGCTCGCGAGCTGCTTCTGGATCTCCTGCCGGATCGCGATCTGCTTGGCGCCATCGGTAGTCGCCATCAGCTGGCCCACAAGCGCGTTGAGCGCGTCGGCCTTGTAGTTGATGTAATAGCCCGGCTTGCCGAACGCGGCGTAGTCGTCGGCCTCGACGTGGGTCACCATGGTGAGGTCGTAATCGTGCGCGCCACCGAAGACGTTGCCCAGCCAGTCCGGCCACTGCACGTTGACGATGTTCACCTTGATGCCGACATCGGCCAGCTCCTGCTGGATGATCGGCGCCGCGGCGACGGCGTAGGAGGCGGGCGGCACCTTGAAGGTCAGCGTCAGGTCCTTGACGCCGGCGTCGGCCAGCATCTGCTTCGACTTGGCCGGATCGAATGCCGACATCGCGGTGAGGTCGATATAGGCCGGATCGCCCGGCGGATAGAAGCTGCCGATCGGCGTGCCGTAGCCGAACATCGCGCCCTGGATGATGGCGTTGCGGTCGATGGCGTGGGCGATGGCTTCGCGCACCTTGACGTTGTCGAGGGGCGGGCGGGCATTGTTCATGGCGACGATGGTCTCGCCCTGGGTCGAGCCGACGACCACCTGGAAGCGCGGATCGGCCTTGAACTGCGCGACGAGCTGCGGAGCGGGGAAGGCCGAGAACACATCGATGTCGCCGGCGAGCATCGCGTTGGTCGCCGCCGTCGGATCGGAGATGAACTTGAAGGTCACCGTGTCGAGCGCCGGCGGGGTGCCGGAATAGTTCGGGTTGCGCACCAGCGTCAGGTGGTCGGCCTTCACCCATTCGCCGAGTTGGTAGGGCCCGGTGCCGACGGGGGTCGTGATATCGGTCGGCGCGCTCTTGGGCGAAACGATCGCGGCGTCGGCCCAGCCCATGTCATAGGGGAAGTCGCCCTGCGGCCGGCTCAGCGTCACCTTGACGGTTGCCGGGTCGACCACGTCGACCGCTGCGATATTGGCAAAGAGCTGCTTCTGGGCGCTCTTTGAATCCGCGGCGCGGTCGCGATCGAGCGTCCACTTGACGTCATCGGCGCTGAACGGCGTGCCGTCATTGAACTTGATGCCGGTTTTGAGGTGGAAGGTGTAACTGAGCCCGTCCGCCGAGATGTCCCACGCGGTGGCGAGGTCCGGCTGCACCGCGCCGGCCTTGTCGACCTTGGTGAGGCCCTCATAGATGTTGAGGTCGGTGACGCTGCGGATCGCCGCATCGGCCCCGCCGGTGGTTGGATCGAGATTGGCCGGCTCGAGCTGGATGGCGATGGTCAGCCCGGTGGGCGCCGCGGCGAAAGCTGCGGTGGACAGCAACGCGCCGGCAACGGCCAGCAACAGCAATGATCTGCGCATGTGTTTCCTTCCCCGGCCGCCGGTCTGGCAGTCAGGGCGCCTATCTAGGACGGATTGCGTCCCGATAGAATTGCTTATTGCGCAATTTTGCTGTCAGCCCCGGCTGGGCCGAGCCAAAACCTTTTGGACGGCGAGGATAACGACCTCGGAGGCCGCGCCGGTGTCTCAGACGTCCTCGACGGCGCGTTCCTGAAGGGCGAAATTCTGCAGGATCGCCGCCTTGTCGGCATCGTCGTCGGCGACCGTGATCAGCGAACGGAATGCCGCCCGCACGATGTCCTTCTTGCTGGCGTTCGGATGCGCCTTGCGCGCCGCCTTCAGCAGTTCCTTCGGGGTCATCTTGGGACGAGCCAGCTGGATCAGCGTGGTCTCGATCGATTGCGCCCTGTGCCCGTCGTCGTCCTTGTCCTTGGCCATCGTATTCTCCGGTCAAAGTGTCTGCGGGCGCAACGGCGCACAGTCCGTTGTCACAATCCAGTCATATAAGCCCATGCGGCGATCCGCTTTGGCGGCGCTATCGTAAGCGGAACAAAGAGGAGGCCGGCAATGAGCCCATCACCGCAACCGCGCGTCGCATGGATCACCGGCGCCAGCACCGGCATTGGCCGCGCGCTGGCGCGGCGGCTTGCCGCGATGGGCTGGACGGTCGCGGCGAGCGCGAGGTCGGCCGGCGATCTCGCGAGCCTTGCCGCCGAAGCCTCGGGCCGGATCGTTCCGTTCGTCCTCGACGTGACGGACGAGACGGCGTGCGTCGCGACCGTCGAGGCGATCGAAGCTGCGCTCGGTCCCATTTCCCGCGCCGTGCTCAACGCCGGCTCGTACTTTCCGACCACCGCCGAGGATTTCTCGGTCGACAATTTCCGCCGGACGGTCGACCTCAACCTCATGGGCGCGGTCAATTGCATGGGACCGCTGGCGCCGCGGATGGTCGCGCGGCGATCCGGCCAGATCGCGCTGATGGGGTCGCAGACCGCCTATGTGGGACTGCCGACCGCGGCCTCGTATGGGGCGACCAAGGCCGCGCTGCTGTCGATCGCCGAAGCCTTCAAGGTCGATTTCGAGCGCTTCGGGGTCGACATCCGGATCATCAATCCGGGGTTCGTGAAGACGCCGCTGACCGACAAGAACGACTTTCCAATGCCGTTCCTGGTGCCGGTTGACAAGGCCATCGATGTGATCGTCCGCGGCCTCGACGGCCACCGCTTCAACATCGGCTTTCCCTGGCAGATCGTAGCGCTGATCCGCTGTCTCGCCGCGCTCCCCTATCCGCTCAAATTCGCGATCACGCGGCGGATGATTCCTGAGAAGAAGTAGTGCCAGGCGCTGCTCGTGCCGCCACCGGATGGTGCCGGAAGCCGGGCACGCCCTTGAGCCAGAGTTTCAGGGCCTCCCAGTGGATTGCGGCGGTGACCTTGAGCGTCATCAGCGGATAGGCGAGGAAAGCGCGCCACAGGGTGCGGTCGCTGAACTCGCGCCGCTGGCCGGCAAAGCTCGCCTTGAGGAGCAGACCTTCGCTGTCGGTTTCGTCGATTGCGATCAGCACGCGGTCGCCCGGCGGCACGATGTCGAAAGCATAGGCGCAGTCCATCGGCACGAACGGCGAGACGTAGAGATCCTTGTCCGTCGCTTGCGCGATCCGCTCGGCGCCCGGCGGCACGGCGATGGCGTAGGTGCGGCGCTCTCCGAAGGTGTTGTGGACCTCGTAGAGAATGGCCTTTAGCCCGTCGCTGTCAGAACAGAACCAGACCGTCAACGGATTGAACACGTAGCCGAAGATGCGCGGGTAGCAGAGCACGCTTACCTTCGGGTCGCTCAACGCGATACCGGCGCTGGCCAGCTGCCGGGTGACCCAGGGTCTGATGTTGCCGCCGTCGCCGTGGTCGCGATCATGAAACGAGAACAGCGCCGCCCGGTTATGCCCGAAGAGCCGCAGCCGCTGCGACAGGCCGTCGAGTTCATCGAGATCGAGCAGCAGCGAGAACACGCGGTAGCGGAGCCTGTGCCGCTTGGGACGCAGCCGGGCGTGCACCACGGTGCCGGTATAGAGCGCCGAGATCACTCCGCCGCCTCGACCATCGGCGCGAGCGCGATGCGGCCGGATTCGTCGGCGACGCGCCAGGGCCGCCGGACGCCGCCAATGTCCTCGGCGGCGGCGAGCCCCGACTGCAGCGCGTCCTCATGGAAGCCGTGGCCGAAATAACTGCCCGCGAACCAGGTATGCCGGTTGCCCTGCAGCCGCCACAGCGATTGCTGCGCGTCGATCGCGCCGGTGTCGAACAGCGGATGCGTGTAGCGCAGCGTCTGCAGGTGCTTTTCGGGAGCGACCGGACGCGTGGGGTTGAGCGTCAGGAACAGCGGATGGGCCGGATCGAGCGATTGCAGCCGGTTCATCCAGTAGCTGACGCAAAGCGGGCGGTCGCCGGCATCTCCGCTCTCGCCGATATAGTTCCAGCTCGACCAGACGCGCTCGCGGGTCGGCATCAACGCACGGTCGGAATGCAGCACCGCGTCGTTATCGGTGTAGGCGAAGGCGCCAAGCAGCGCCTGCTCCTGCTCGTCGGCATCCGACAGCAGACGCAGCGCCTGGTCGGCATGGGTCGCGACCACGACATCGTCGAACGCCTGGCGCTGGCCGGTGGTGTCGATGACTGTAACGCCGTTCCTGTGACGTTCGATCGACGCCGCGCCGGCGCCGAGCCGCACCTCCGGGATGCTCGCGAGCATCCGTTGCACATACTCGCGGGAGCCGCCCTTGACCGTGCGCCAGACCGGCCGGCCGATCAGATCGAGGAGGCCATGATGGCGGAAGAAGCGCACGAAGGCGACAAGCGGATAGGCGCGCATCTGCCGCGCGGTGGTCGACCAGATCGCGGCGCCCATCGGCAGCAGGTGATCGTCGATGAAGGCCGGCGAATAATTGTGGGCGTCGAGGTAGTCGCCCAGCGTCAGCCGCGCCGCGCCGGGGAGGTCGATGATCTTGGGCGCCTCCGAGTAGAAACGGCCGATGTCGCCGACCATGCGCCAGAACCGCGTGTTGACGATGTTGGAGCGCTGCCCCAGCCAGCCATTGAGGCCCTCGCTCGAATACTCGAGCCGGCCGCCGTCGAGCGAGGCCGCGAACGACATCTCCGACTGGATCGTCGGCACGCCCAGATGCGCGAACAGGGCGGTCAAATTGGGATAATTGCGTTCGTTGTAGACGATAAAGCCGGTGTCGACGGCAACCTCACGGTCACCTGCCGGCACGAGCACGGTGTTGGAATGCCCGCCGGCGCGGCCCTCCGCCTCGATCAGCGTCACCCGGTGTGCGCGGGCCAGCAGCCAGGCAGCGCTCAGCCCCGCTATGCCCGAGCCGATCACTGCCACATGGCGGCGGGACGAGGCTTCTCCGGAGCGGGGGTCGGTGCGCAAGGCATATCCTCGTGTGGCGGTCCATTGAGATACGGGCCGCCGGCGAAATCGGATGCAGGCGCCGGCAATTATTCGTTTGCCGCTGATCCGCCGAAGGATTGCCCCCGTAGATCCCATCATGAGCCTGGAGATTTTCGGCCCCGTGGCGCCGTGGCATAGTCTGGTCCGTCCGCCGCTGGCGATCCGCCGGGCGGCAAAGCGCAGGAAGCACGTGGAGCCCGCACCGTCCTCCGTTGAGCCGGACTTTTCGGCGCTGCTGGTCGAGGTCGGCCGCAGCCGCGACGTCGAACGTTTCGAGCGGCTGTTCCGGCATTTCGCCCCGCGCGTGCGGGCGTACATGGCCAAGACCGGCAGTCCTGCCCAGGCCGAGGAATTGATGCAGGAAACCATGGTTGCGGTCTGGAACAAGGCGGCTCTTTACGATCCGGCAAAGGGCGCCGTTTCGACCTGGATCTTCTCGATTGCCCGCAATCTGCGCATCGACGCCTGGCGGCGCGAGAAGCGCCCCGAATTCGACGAGAATGATCCGGCGTTCCAGCCGGCGCCCGAGCCGAGCGCCGTCAATCGGATGGAGGTCGCCGAGGACGCCGACCGCGTCCGGCTGGCGCTGCGGGCGCTGCCGGCCGAGCAGGCCGAAGTGATGCGCCTCGCCTATTTCGAGGACAATTCGCAATCCGCGATCGCCGAAGCGCTCAACCTGCCGCTGGGCACGATCAAGTCGCGCATGCGCCTGGCGCTCGGCAAGCTGCGCTCGGCTCTCGGCGAAGCGGGAGGCGCATGATGACGCTCAGCCACCACATCGCCGACGATTTGATCCTGAGCTACGCCGCCGGCAGCCTTGCCGAAGGCTGGAGCCTTGCGGTCGCGACGCATTTGTCGCTGTGCCCGGCATGCCGCGCACGCCTCGCCGTGGCCGAAGCCGCCGGCGGCGCCCTGCTCGAGACGCTCGCGGCGGCTCCCGTCGCCGATTCTTCCTGGGCGGCAGTCCGTGGCCGGCTCGCGGCGCCTCCGTCGAAATCGCCAGCTCCGGTCACCCGCCGCCCGGCAGATGCGGTGCTGCCGAAGCCATTGCGCGACTATGTGGGCGGCGATCTCGAGGCGATCCGCTGGACGGCGCTCGGCACCGCCGGGGCGCAGGCGCGGCTGCGCACCTCCGATCGCGAGACGCAGGTGCGGCTGCTGCGCATTCCGGCCGGCAAGCCAGTTCCCGAGCACGGGCATCGCGGTCGCGAACTGACGGTGGTGTTGAGCGGCGCCTTCACCGACGGCGTGCTGCGCTTCGAGCGCGGGGACGTCGAGGATGCCGATGCCGAGATCGAGCACATCCCCACCGCGACGCCCGAAGCCGACTGCATCTGCCTTGCTGTCACCGATGCGCCGCTTCGCTTCCGCAGCTGGCTGGTGCGCGCGCTGCAGCCCATCCTGGGAATCTGACATGCTTCGCTTTCTCGCCGCCTATGTCGCCGTCGCGATCGTCTTCGTCGTGCTCGACGGGCTCTGGCTCGGGGTGTTCGCGCTCGGCATGTATCGGCGCGAGCTGGGCGCACTGCTGCTCGACCGGCCGAACCTGGGTATCGCCGCGATCTTCTATCTGCTGATCGTCGCCGGCGTCGTGATCCTCGCCGTGCTTCCGGCGCTCGATGGCGGCGGTTGGGTGAATGCGCTGTGGATGGGGGCGGTGCTCGGCCTCGTCGCCTATGCGACTTACGACATCACCAACCTCTCGACGCTCAAGGGTTGGTCGCTGACGGTAACGATTGCCGACCTCGCCTGGGGCACCATCGTGACGGCGATCGCCGCTACGGCCGGCACGCTCGCCGTCGGCTTGCTGAGCCTCTAGAGCCGGTAGGCGCGCTTGGGCAGCGTATAGGCGAGATCGGCCGCGATCTCGAACGCTTCGTCCTCGCGCAGCCGATGCTCGACCACAAGCCGGGCGAGGAACGCGCAATCGATCCGCCGCGCGACCTCGTGCCGGGCTGGGATCGAGGGGAAGGCGCGCGTGTCGTCGTTGAAGCCGACGGTGTTGTAGAACCCCGCGGTCTCCGTCGCCATTTCGCGAAAGCGCAGCATGCCCTCGGGGCTGTCGTGAAACCACCAGGGTGGCCCGAGCTTGAGCGCGGGATAGACCCCTGCGAGCGGCGCAAGTTCCCGGGCGTAGCTGCTTTCGTCGAGGGTGAAGACGATGACGGTCAGCCGCTTTTCCATGCCGAAGCGATCGAGCAGCGGCTTCAGCGCCGCGACGTAGTCGGTCCGGCCGGGGATATCGAAGCCCTTGTCCGGCCCGTAAGCCGCGAACATCGCCGGCGAATGATTGCGCCGCGAGCCGGGATGAATTTGCATCACGAGGCCATCCTCGAGGCTCATCGCGGCCATTTCGGTGAGCATCTGCGCCCGGAACAGCTCGCGCTCATCCGCACCGGCTTCGCCCGAACGCACGCGCTGGTAGAGCGCCGCAGCGTCGGTGGCGGAGAGGTCGGCAGTCAGCGCCGTGGGATGGCCATGATCGGAGGCGGTCGCCCCCATCGCCTTGAACGCGGCACGCCGCCGCCGATGGGCCTCGAGATAGCCGTCCCAGCTGCCGGTATCGGAACCGCTGATTTCGGCGAAGCTGTCGAGGCCGTCGCGAAAGCCGGCCCGGTCGGGGTCGATGACGGCATCCGGCCGGTAGGTGGGCAGCACCCGACCACCCCAGCCGGACGCTCGGATCGCCTTGTGCCAGTCGAGCGGGTCGAGCGCGCTGTCTGTGGTGGCGATAACCTCGATGTTGAACCGCTCGTAAAGGGCGCGCGGACGAAAGGCGGGCAGCGCCAGACTCTCCGCGATCCGGTCGTAGGCGCCATCGGCGGTGTCGGCGCTGAGCGGTTCGGTGATCCCGAACAGCGTCTGCAGCGTGGCATCCAGCCAGAGCCGCGTCGGTGTCCCGCGGAACAGCCAGTAGTTCGCCGCAAACCGCGCCCAGATCGCCCTGCCATTGGTCTCCACCGGGCCGCCGTCGCGCCGCGGCACGCCCAGATCGGCGAGATCGATGCCCTGGCTGACCAGCATGCGCGTCACATAGTGGTCGGGCACGACCAGGAGTTGCGCGGGGTCGGGGAAGGGCGCGTTCTCGGCGTACCAGCGCGGCTCGGTATGGCCGTGGGGGCTGATGATGGGCAGGTTGCGGATCGACTTGAAGAGCCCACGGGCGACCTGCCGCGTGGACGGATCGGGCGGGAACAGGCGGTCGTCGTCGAGCATCACGTCCCTCGGACTGTCGCGCCGACGAGTAGGAGAGGGCCAGGGGCGGGTCAAGCAGAAGCGGCGCGCCGCCCTGCACGGGGGAGCAGGACGGCGCGGGAGGATGCATTTTCGTCTTTTGCAACCGCTAGAACGGCAAGGCCGCCTCAAGGTTCCAACGACTTTGGCTTAACCTGCGGTCAACCATTGCAGCGCCCGCCGGCCGAACCGGCCTTCGAGAACCTCTGGCGCTAAGCCAAACTTAAGCCCGGGCCTCGAAGAGTGCGGAGGCCTTTAGGCTCGGGGATGGCGTCTTTCCATGAAGCGGCGATGAATTCGGGGCCCCTGCGTCCGCGGTTGGCGGCGATGTTCCGGCCGACCAACATCATCGGCACGATCGCCGTGCTTGCGGTGCTGGGCTCCGCTATCTTTGCCGATGCGCAGAACCGGCTGGTCGGCGAGCAGCAGTTGCGTGCTTCGGTCAGCCGCGAACTCAACGTCGCGCGTGCCAGCCTCGAGACCAATCTCGACGGCGATCTGCAGCTGATCCGCGGCCTGTCCGGCACGCTGGCGACCGAGCCGGACATGGACGAGGCGCATTTCACCCAGCTTGCGTCCGAGATTCTCGGCGAGCGCTCGCGCATCCGGCTGGTCACCGCCTCGCCCCCGAGCGGCGTGCGCCTGGTCTTTCCGGGCCGCGGCAATGAAAAGCTCATCGGCCGCGCCGACCCGCTCGATCTCGGCGCCAGCGCCGCCGTTCAGGCGTCCACCTCCGATGTCGCGACGATTACCGGGCCGATGCCGATCTCGGTCGGGCGCGAGGCCTTCGTCTTTCATGTGCCCATCACCGTCGTCACGCCGGAAGCGCGCACCACCTGGGGCGTCGTGTCCGCAGCAGTCGATACCGAGCTGCTCTACTCGCAGAGCAGCCTGACCGGCGGCGATGCCAATATCGAGGTCGCCATCAGCCGGCCCAGCGTCAGCGGCGACAAGGTCTTTTTCGGCGATCCCGCCATCTTCTCCGATCGTCCCGCCATCGCCGACGTCAGTGTTCTCGGCGGCTTCTGGGAGATGGCGGCCCGTCCCGCCGGGGGCTGGGAAGCGCAATTGCCGAACCCCTGGCCGTTTCGGTTCTGGCTGGCCCTCGCGGCGGCGCTGATCATCGGGCCACTGGCCCTCGCCCGACACCTCATCAACGAGCGGGCGCGCAATATTTCCGCGCTTGCCGAGCGCCAGAACCAGCTCGATGTTCTGAGCCGGCGGCTTGGCCTCGCGCTCGACGTCTCGGAAGTCGGGGTGTGGGAGTTCAACCTCGATACCGGCAACGCGGTCTGGGACGAGCGCATGAACGAGCTCTTCGGGCTGCCGCGCGACGGCGGGACCCGCACCGATACCCACTGGCGCAACGCCGTGCACCCAGACGACCTCGCCGGCGTGCAGGCGCAGATCGACGCGGCAGTCGGCACGCATGGGCGCTACATCTGCGAATACCGTATCCGCCGGCCCGACGCGAGCGAGCGCACCATCCGTGCCATCGGCAGCTGCTATCGCGACGCCGATGGATCGTGGCGGCTCGTCGGCTGCAACTGGGACGTCACCGAGGACGTGGCGATCCGCCAGGACCTCGAGCGCGCCAAGGCGCTGGCCGAGGCGCACAATGCCGAGCTCATGGCGGCGACGGCGCGGATCGAACACACCTCGCTGCACGACGCACTCACCCAGCTGCCCAACCGGCGCTACCTTGACCGCGTGCTCGAGGAGCGCGCCGCGGCGTGCCACCGCGACAATTCGGGGCTTGCCCTGCTGCATATCGATCTCGATCGCTTCAAGCAGATCAACGATACCCTGGGCCACGCCGCGGGCGACGCGATGCTCGTCCACGCGGCGGCCGTGCTGCGGGCGAACGTTCAGGACGGCGACTTCGTCGCGCGCATCGGTGGCGACGAGTTCGTGATCGTCGCGGGCACCAGCGGGCGTCGGGAGCTGGGGCGGCTCGCCTCGCGCATCGTCGAGGACATGCGCCAGCCGCTGCAGTATCAGGGTCATGAGTGCCGCAGCGGCGTCTCGATCGGAATCGCGTTCCAGCATGGCGCAAAGGCCAACGACAAGCGCCTCTTGATCGACGCCGATATCGCGCTCTACCGGGCCAAGCGCCGCGGTCGCAACCGTCACGAGTTCTTCACTGCTGCCTTGCAGGCCGAGATCGTCTCGACCAAGCAGATGGCCGACGACATCCTCTGCGGCATCGAACAGGGACAGTTCGTCGCCTGGTTCCAGCCGCAGTTCGACGCCCGCACGCTGGCCATTTCAGGCGTCGAAGCGCTGGCGCGCTGGGAGCATCCCGAGCGCGGCATCGTTTCTCCGGGCGAGTTCCTGCCGATCGCCGAAGACCTCAACGTCGTCGCCACCATCGACCGCATGATCCTCGATCAGACGCTGGCGCACATGACAGTCTGGCGCGAAAAGGGGCTGAACGTCCCGCACGCATCGGTGAACGTTTCGGCGCGCCGGCTGCGCGATGAAGGGCTGATCCGCAGCGTCCGCAAGCTCGACATTGCCCCCGGCACGATCGCCTTCGAGCTCGTCGAGTCGATCTATCTCGACGAGAGCGAGGACGTGGTGGCCTTCAATATCGATCAGCTGCGCGAGCTCGGCATCGACATCGAGATCGACGATTTCGGCACCGGCTATGCGTCGATCGTCAGCCTGCTGAAACTGAAGCCGAGCCGGCTGAAGATCGATCGGCAGCTGATGATGCCGGTCACCGAATCCAAGGGTCAGCAGGCGCTGATCGCTTCGATCGTCGACATCGGTCACTCACTCGGCATCGGCGTCGTCGCCGAAGGCGTCGAAACCGACGAGCACGCACACATTGCTACGGCGCTGCGGTGCGACGCCCTGCAGGGTTACGCCTTCTCGAAGCCTCTCCCCGGCGCCGACTTCCAGACGTTCGTCGCCGACTGGGAGGCTGAGCACGGGCTCCACGCCGCCTAGAACGCGACTCTACGAGACCGGCACCCAGACGACCTGGTCGATGCGCGGCGCACCCGTCGCCAGCATCACCAGCCGGTCGAAGCCGAGGGCGACGCCGCTCGCCTCCGGCATCAACGCCAGCGCCGCGAGGAAGTCCTCGTCGAGCGGATAGCGCTCGCCGTAAAGCCGTTGCTTCTCGTCCATTTCGAGGCTGAGGCGCCGCCGCTGCTCGGCGGGATCGGTCAGTTCGCCGAAGCCGTTCGCGAGCTCGAGGCCTGAGGCGTAAATCTCGAAGCGCTCTGCGACGCGCGGGTCATCCGCAACCGGGCGCGCGAGCGCGGCCTCGCAACTGGGGTAGCGGTCGAGGATCGTGATCCGGCCGTTGCCGAGAGCCGGCTCGACACGATCGGTCAGGAGCCGCGTGAAAAGATAGGACCAGGTGTAGTCGGCGGGGACCGCGATATTCCTCGCCCGCATCTGCGCCGCGAGCGCAGCCGCGTCCGGCGCGCCCTCGCGCGGGATCGTGGCCAGCAGGTCGATGCCGGCATGATCGAGGAACGCCTGGGCAACGCTGATGCGCTCTGGAGCGGCGAGGGGATCGGCGGTGCGATCCCGGAAGCGGAGCGACGCGGCGCCGCTTGCCTCGGCAGCAAGCCGGATCAGCGCGACGCAATCGTCCATGACCGCGGTGTAGGGAGCGGCGGCGCGATACCACTCGATCAGCGTGAATTCGGGGTGGTGCGTCGCGGTGCGTTCGCGATTGCGCCAGACATGGCCGAAGCTCGCGATGCGGGTCTCGCCGGCAGCGAGCAGCTTCTTCATCGAAAATTCGGGCGAGGTGTGGAGGTAGCGAGGCGCCTCCGAGCCGTCCTCGCCGATGAGGCGGGTGGCGAAGGCGTGGAGGTGCGTTTCGTTGCCGGGGCTCACCTGCAGGCCCGGCGGATCGACCATCACGAAGTCCTCGCGGGCGAAATAATCGCGCACCCGCGCCTCGATCCGGTTTCGCGCCAGGAGGATCTGACGCCGGTCGGCGTGCCGGTCCGGATGCCACCAGGGCGAGGGATCAACCAATGTGCAATTCCGTCTGGCGATTTGCCCGGATTTGGGCTAACTGGCGCGCCGAACCCATCCGGCGCCCGGCTATAGGCCAGGCGCGCCGCCGCCGACAAGGAAGAACGAATGGTCAAGGTCATTGCCTCCTCGCTGCGCAAAGGCCAGGTCGTCGAGCAGGACGGCAAGCTCTACGTGGTGCTGACCGCCGAGAATATTCATCCCGGCAAGGGCGCATCGGTTACGCAGGTCGATATGCGGCGCATCTCGGACGGCGTGAAGGTCTCCGAGCGCTGGCGCACGACCGAGATGGTCGAAAAGGCCGACGTCGACGAACGCGAATACCAGTTCCTCTATTCGGACGGCGAAGGCTACCACTTCATGGAGCCCACCACCTACGAGCAGATCGCGGTGCCCGAGGATGTCGTCGGCAGCCAGAAGGCCTTCCTCCAGGACGGCATGAAGGTGTTCATGAAGACCTTCGAGGGCAACGCGCTGTCGTTGGAACTTCCCGCTCGCGTGACGCTCGAAATCACCGAGACCGAGCCGGTGGTGAAGGGGCAGACCGCGTCGTCGTCGTTCAAGACGGCGGTGCTGTCGAACGGCGTCAAGACCATGGTGCCGCCGCACATTGGCGTCGGCACGCGTGTGGTGGTGATGACCGAAGACGCCTCCTACGTCGAACGCGCCAAGGACTAGGTCCGGCGCACCCAATAGGACAGGAGTGGGCCGGTCAGTCCGCGCACCGGATCGGTTTTGGGAAGGGCGACGCGCGTGATCCTGAGGTCGGCGTCGGCGCTGCGCTGCCGGCAGATGTCGTAGCTTTCCTGGCCTGGCGGATAGGCGCCGATCATCTCGAAATCGGCGGACGCGCTGATGCGGCGATGCCCAGTCCCCGCTGGCAACGCGAGACAATCGCCGGCGGACACCTCGATCGCGGTGCCCTCGTCGCCGCCAAGCTGGAGCCTCGCGCGACCG
>Ga0265313_10000287_pt1 | contig 55386 bp, 40 predicted proteins | sample 4123metaG_FD_203122 | JGI IMG/M metagenome (GOLD analysis project Ga0265313, IMG submission 203122) | Rhizosphere microbial communities from Carex aquatilis grown in University of Washington, Seatle, WA, United States - 4-1-23 metaG | ecosystem: Host-associated > Plants > Roots > Rhizosphere >... | reverse complement strand
CGCTTTCACCAGTCGGCACTCCGGCAAGCCTGAAGAGCGCCTCCGCGCGCCGGATGGGATCGCGCACCACGCGCCAGGCCTCGTTCACCTCGACCGCCTTTCCGAGCGCCGCCCTTCTCTCGCTCGAGCCCGTACCGATGAACTTGTCGGGGTGAAGCGCGCGCGAAAGCTCGCGATGCGCCCGTTCGGCGGAGGCGAGGTCGACGTCGAAACTTCGAGGAATGCCGAGCGCGGCAAACGGATCCATGTCAGACGCTGAAGCTACTTCCGCAGCCGCAGCCACTCTTTTCGTTGGGGTTGGCGAACTTGAAGCCCTGACGCATAAGGGTCTGCTCCCACTCGAGCACCGTACCGTTCAGGTAGAGGAGGCTCTTCGGATCCACGACCACGCGCACGGCCGTCCCGTCGCCGGCGAGGTAGTCGAAGACCCGATCGCGAGCATGCGGAGGACCATCATGAAACTCGATCACATAGGTGAATCCAGAGCATCCGCCCCCTCGGAGCCCGAGCCGAAGGCTACCCTCCGGCGTTCCGCGCTTCTTCAGCTGACGGGCGATGGCTTCCACCGCTTGGGGAGATACCGCGATACTAGGCGCCCTCGTCGGCGCGCCTTCACCCATCGTTTCCATGACCATCACTTTCCGCTGCCGTCACCGCTCGCGATTGCGCGCCTCTCGCTCTGCTTCTTTCGGTAGTCTGCAATCGCGCTCTTGATCGCGTCCTCGGCGAGAACCGAGCAGTGGATCTTTACCGGCGGCAGGTTCAACTCCTCTACGATCTGCGAGTTCTTGATCGTCTCGGCCTCGTCGATCGTCTTGCCCTTGATCCACTCGGTCGCGAGCGAAGAGCTCGCAATGGCCGACCCGCAGCCGAACGTCTTGAATTTGGCGTCCTCGATGACGCCCTGCTCGTTGACTCGGATCTGGAGCCGCATCACGTCGCCGCACGCCGGCGCGCCGACGAGCCCGGTGCCGACGTCGGGATCGCCCTTGTCGAGGGTCCCGACGTTGCGGGGGTTATCGTAGTGCTCGATGACTTTGGTGCTATATGCCATGGCTCATTCGTTGGTTGGGAGGTTCGAATACGATTAGTGGGCAGCCCACGCGATGCTCTTCAGATCGATGCCTTCCTGGTGCATTTCCCAGAGCGGCGACATTTCGCGCAACCGTTTCACCTTGTCGACCAAAAGATCGGCCACGTAGTCGACTTCCTCCTGGGTGTTGAAGCGACCGAGACCGAATCGGATGCTCGAGTGCGCTAGCTCGTCGCCGACGCCGAGCGCCCGGAGCACGTAGCTCGGCTCCAAGCTCGCCGACGTGCATGCGGACCCGGAGCTCACCGCGACGTCCTTTATGGCCATCATCAGCCCTTCGCCCTCCACGAAGTTGAAGCTGATGTTGAGATTGCCGGGCAACCGATGCTCGAGTGATCCGTTGATGTACACCTCGTCGAGACGCCCCATCATCCGGTCCCTAAGCCGCTCTCGAAGGACGAACAGGCGCGCGCTCTCCGCCTTCCCCTCGTGGAAGAGGACGTCGCACGCCTTTCCGAACCCGGCGATGAGCGGGACCGGCAACGTCCCCGACCGCATCCCGCGCTCGTGACCCCCTCCGTCCATCTGCGCGACAATGCGCACGCGCGGCTTGCTGCGGCGCACATAGAGCGCCCCGATGCCCTTGGGCCCGTAGAGCTTGTGTGCGGTCACAGAAGCGAGGTCGACATTCATCTTCTGCACGTCGAAGTCGACTTTGCCGACTCCTTGCACGGCGTCCGAATGCAGGAGCACCCCCCGGTCGCGCGTGATCGCGCCGATGTCGCCGATCGGCTGCACCGTGCCGATCTCGTTGTTCGCCAACATGACGCTGACCAGGATGGTCTTCGCGTGGATCGCCCTCCGCACGTCGTCCGGATCGACACGTCCATCCTTGCCGACGCCGAGATACGTCACTTCGTAGCCCTGCTTCTCGAGTCGTTTGCACGTATCGAGCACCGCCTTGTGCTCGGTCACCGTCGTAATGATGTGGTTGCCCCTGTCTTTGTAGAACTCGGCCACACCCTTGATCGCGAGGTTGTTGCTTTCCGTCGCGCCGCTGGTGAAGACGATCTCTTTGCTGTCCTTTGCGCCGAGCAGCCGCGCGATGCGTTCGCGTGCGTGGTCGACCGCCTCCTCGGCTTCCCAGCCGAACTGGTGGCTGCGGCTCGCTGCGTTGCCAAACTTGGTGGTGAAGTACGGCAGCATCTCCTCGAGAACGCGAGGGTCGACCGGCGTCGTCGAGTGATTGTCCATGAAGATCGGTAGCTTGACGGCCATTTGCCTGCCTCTTCTTTCGCCCGCTAACGCGCTCGAAAGCCAAGCACCAGCTCGGGCACATCGGCTTCCTTGTCGTGCAAGTCACAGCAATCGCATTCGGATAAGAGCCGCTGTGGATCGCATACATCGCACGTGTCGAGGTATCTCAAGCTCGCCTGAAGTTCTCGCTCGAGCGCCTCGAACCGCCGGCGCTGTTCTCGGGTCTCCTCGAGCTTGCGCGCGTACACTTCGCGCATCCGTTTCATCGCGCTCGGGGCGCCTTCGACTTCCTCCCACTCCCGTACGATGGTCTGGATGTCGCCGAGGCTGAACGCCATTTCTTGGAGCTTGCCAATCCAGCGGATGCGGACGAGCGCCTCACGACCATAAAGCCGGAAGCGGCCCTTCGAACGGGCTGCCGGGGTAAGCAGTCCGAGCTCCTCGTAAAGGTGGATCGCCCGCACGGTCTTGCCCGTTTCGCGTGCGAGATCACCGATCTGCATCAAATCACGCCGTTCGCGCGCCTCTTCCAGTGAGCGCAGAACGGCGCCATCGGGCGGTTGAATCAACGGCAGTCGATGATGATCGGGCATGCTCCCTCAAACTCTCACCCAGCAGTCTTACGTTGGGGTACGAGTTTGCGCAAGGGGGCCGCCACACATCAAGTCGCGTTCAAATCTCTCCTGTCGAGCTGGTTCGACGGTAGGTCACCAACGACCTGGATGCGCTCGCGGTCCTCCGCGAGTCACCGCCACTCGAACCGAGTTCTGGTTGGGGCGGCACCCAAGGGAAAAACTAGTGCGCCGCCCCCTCGCGAGGCGAGCGCAATCACCACCGTAAGCGATTGGTCATGGCGGTGCTCTAGCCGTCGGCCTGGAGAGCGCGACCGAGGATGAGTCTCGTGCCGAAGAACAGAAGGCCACAGCCAAACGCGAGCATTCCCATGACGATGGTCCCGCGGGTTACGACAAGCGCCACGGCGACGGCTGTGGCGGGAGACCCCTCGGCCGAGATTCCACCCCAAATCCCCACGACGAGCCCCACCGCAAGTCCTGCGATGCCGAGCGCCAGACCCAGAACGGCGCAGGCGCCACCAATCAACCGGCGGAGCCGCTGCTCCTCCCCGGTGCCCGGATCCGCGAGACCAAGTGCGCCTGGGGCGATGGGGCTTGAATACGGCTGGGAGCTCGGCGGCTCCCTGTCGAGCGCGGTTCCGAACGAAGCCGGCGGCGACGGAGGAGCGAGCGGAGCGCCCGGTCGACCGCTGCGGCTCACCGGCGGCGACGAAATCGGCGGGAGACGGGTCGTGGGTAGGTGCTCGTCGTGAGCACCTGCAAGGTGTCCACCATTGGTTTCTGCCGGACTTGGACCGGACCGCGCGTTGGCCTCGTTCATGACCAGCGAGTTTCACCTTTCGAAATTCGTTCAGTTGAGACTTTTGCCACTTCAACGCTTAGCTTGATGCCGATTGCCAAGAAGTGCAAATCGAAATACTGCGGTTGTCACGTCGGCTGGCGCGCGACGCGCCTCGCTCCCTCACCTGCCGCGAGGACGCTCGGCCGAAGAGTTTCGTCGATTCGGAGCCATACGTTCGTCACTCCGTCCGGCACACCCTCGGCTCTCAGCACCTCCTCGAGGAGGCGGTGGCGGCGATCGAAGTGGCCAGGCAAAAGAGGCAACTTTGCGTGCGCTTCAGGGAGAGACCTTCCCGTGTACTTCTGCGGTCCGCCGAGGAAGCCACATGTGAATGAAACCTGTGCCTCGACGATGTGACCCTTGTCCCGCCCCTCGAACAAGAAGCCCACCATGGGGTCCTCGAAGAGCCTGTCGTAAAGCACACGCAACACGTCGCGTACTTTCGCCTCCCCGCCAATCGCCTCGTAAGGGGTCGTCATCCAAAGGTTACGTCCGTACCCGTCGTCTGCCTCACCACCCGCACGATCGTCGAAAAGAGCTCGTCGCCGCTGCCCTTGTCGTCGACCCAGCGCCGACCTTGCTCGTCCCACGAGAAATGCCAAGCGCGGGCGGTCGCGGCAAGCCAGATCTGACGCGCCGGACGCTGCGTATTCACGATGCACTTGCCGCCGCCGCGCAGCGTGAGGGTCACGACGTCCCCCGACGACTCGCAATCGACGACGTCCGGATCGACGTCTTCGAAGGCGTCGCCGATCGCACGGAATGCCTGGTCGGCCAGCTTTTGATATGTGCTCTCGTCCATTTTGCGCTCAATTCAGCGAGTGTGGTAGCGCCAGCAAGAAAGGCGCGATAATCGCGTCGAACACGCGGCCGTTCGGTCGATGCATCTGGTACGTTCCACGCATCTCACCACGCGGCGTCTGGAGAACGCATCCACTCGTGTACTCGAAGTGCTCACCGGGCTTGAGGTACGGCTCCTGTCCGACCACCCCCGGCCCGCGAACCTCCTCCACGTTGCCGTCCCCGTCGGTGATAATCCAGTGCCGCGTTCGAAGCTGCGCGGGTTCCGCTCCCTCGTTCGCGATGCGAACGGTGTACGCAAAGACGTATCGTTTCGCCACCGGAAGCGATTGATCTGCGACGTACGCGCTGCGCACGGCGACGCGGACGCCCTCCGTGACGGCGGTCGAGGTCGGCTGTGCGGTCATGGGTCCCTCGTTCTCGATTACCCCCTAGCATGACTATCCCGGAGCCCGCGACGTTCATCTCGGCGGAACGGTGTCGCCTCGGGCCGTCCGGCACCGGGCTACCATCGGCATGTGGTCAGACAGCCCGTGAAAACGAGCCGTTCGATCTCCAAAGGGATGGGTTTCCTCGAAGTCCAGCCAGCGCAAACCGCGACCGGCGAACACGTGGTCGAGATGCATGCGCATCCGCATGAAACCCGCTGTCGGCCACGTCGTCAGCTCTTCTTGGGTAAGCCGGTAGCGCTGCGCGAACGCATCGACCCATCCTTGCCGCTCGACGAGTCGCCGATACACGGGGGAACCCGGCAATGCGTTGAAGTCCCCCACGACGAGGAAGCGGTCGCTCTTGCGCTCTTGTTCGACGAATCGCACCAGGTTCTCCGCTTCTCTAAGTTGATTCTGGCCCCAACCGAGTCTGCGCGGCTGGGTCCAGAACGCGCGCGCCAGCGCGGTCGGCAAGCTCAGGTGCGTGTTGAAGACGTCGATGGGGCCGTGCGCGTTTTCGGAATGGTCGCGAAAGCGGACGTGCGCACAAATGCGCGTTTGCTTGAAGCGCCGGACCGCGTGCGTTTGGCGATGGGTAATGTCGTGCGGCATTTCCGCGTTGTGATGGTCGACCTCGAAGTCCCGGTGGGCGAGGATCGCGAGCCCGGTCGTGTACACGTGGGTTCTCGCCGAAAGCCGGTAGGCGTGCGCCGGAAAATAGTAAGCCTCGTAGGCGTCCGGCTTGCCGACCGCCGCGAACGCGCCGGAAAGCATCTGGGCGAAGCGCTCGAGCTGTGTGTCTTCCCCCCGATGGGCGACCGTCGAGCGCAGCGATCGCGTTTCCACCTCTTGCAAGCAAACGATACCCGGCGACGGCTCCAGCGCGGCAATCGCCTCGGCGATGCGACGCATTGCCGCCCCAGTGCTGGCCAGACCACGCGTGGCGTGACCGAAGTAACGGACGTTGTAACTGAGAATGCGGATCGGCTTCATGCCGGCTCGACCAAAGGGTTTACCCGGCTGGCCCTTCCGTGGCTACCCGAGCAGCCGGGGACAGGATTTTGCCTGCCGTGTAAGGGTTGCGGGATGCAGCGACCTCGCGAGACAGCCCTCGACGCGTCGGACCTGCGCGAAGGAGGCGCCTGGACGCATCTTCAGCGCGCCAAAAACCAAGCCTTGTGGTCGATCGCTGCGCTCTCGCTCGAATCGACCCGCCGGCTGCCCATGCCTTTGCTCCTGAGGCTCGGCCGCGCGCTGGGGGCCGCTGCTCACTTGGTCGCCGTGCGAGCGCGCCACATCGCGCTCTCGAACGTCGCCATGGTCTTCCCGGAGCTCGACGACCGTCAGCGACGGGCGTTCGTGCGGCGCAACTTCGAGACCCTCGGAGAGCTCCTGGGGGAGACCATCGCGCTCATGAAGCCGCGCGGAGGACCGCCGCCGCTGCCGCTTTCCGACGAAGCGCGGCGTCTTCTCGGAGAAACCGGCGGAGAACGGCAAGGGATCGTCTTCGCATCGGCTCACCTCGGCCCCTGGGAGCGCGTCGCAGCCTCGCTCGTATCGGCGGGCGTACCGCTGGTCACGGTTGCGCGCGAGAGCTACGACCCCCGTTTCTCGCGGATGTACGAGGCTCTGCGCTCGGCGCAGGGAGTCCGAGTCGTCTGGCGCGGGACGCCGGGAGCGGCGTTACGCATCGTGCGAACGCTGCGCTCCGGCGGCGTTCTCGGCGTGCCCATGGACCTTCGCGCACGCGTCCCGTCATTGGACGCGCCGTTTCTCGGTCGTCCTGCGCCTACGGCCACGGGCGCGGCGCGCCTCGCCCTTCGCACGGGAGCGGCCGTGGTCGTCGGCACGGCGGCACCGGCGCGCCCGCCTCTCCGGAAGAACGCGACTTCGCCACCGCCGGACCGAACCGAGACCGCCGATCTGGTGATTACGGCGACTCGCATCCCTACGAAGGACTTGCCGCCGGGGCTAAGCGGAGTCATTGAGCTCACGAGTCGCATCAACCGCGAGCTGTCGCACCGTATCCTCGCTCTCCCGCACTCCTGGCCATGGATGCACGAGCGATGGCGAACGGAAACGGGAGTATGATCGCTGCAGGCAAGGAGGGCTCGTGTCCGACGCGCGCATTCGCACGCAAGTCTCTACGTCATCCCCCGGACGGCCTCCCGTCCCTCCCGAGCATACCGCGCTCGCGGAAGACGTCGATCTCGACATCGACATGCGGCGCCAGGTTCTCGAGATGCACGGCGCTCTCAATCGACTCGACCACTACACACTGCTCGGCGTAGCCCATACGGCGGACAGAAAGACACTCCAGCGCGCTTACTTCGAACTCGCGGCGAGGTTCCATCCTGATCGTTACTTCCGCAAGAACCTCGGTTCCTTCAAGGCGCGCATGGAAACAATCTTCGGGCGACTGACCCTCGCGCACGAAACGGTGTCGAACAAGGAAAGTCGCTCGGAGTACGATGCGTATCTCGCAGAGCAGCGCCGGTCGCAGGGAATCGAGAGTCTTCTCGCCGAGGCCCTCGACGAAGCCCGACGGGCCGAGGAGACGATCGAGCGCGAAGTGCGCGCGCAGGCTCCTCTCGCGGCTCCGCCCGCCTCTTCGGTTCCCCCGCCCCAACCGGTTTCGGGCTCGGAGGTCTCGGCCGCCCGGCCGTCGCCGCCCGGCGCTAAGCTGGCCTCTCCGCCACCGCCGAACGTCGACCTCGCAACGCGCCGGGACGCTCTTGCACGGCGCCTTCTCGGTGGGCGCCCCCACACGTCTTCAAGCGCTCCCCCTCCGCGCGTATCGGTTGTCCCTCCACCCGTGCCCTCGGTAGCGGACGCCATGGGTGCCCTGCGGCGCCGCTACGAAGAGCGCCTCGCCAGCGCCAGGGCTTCGCAGGCGCGTCGCTATATTGCCAACGGCGAACTCGCCCTTGCGAGCGGCGACGCGATCTCCGCCGCCAATGCCTTTCGCGTGGCCCTGAGCCTCGTTCCCGGTGACGCCGCACTCGAGAAGGCCGCACACGACGCGCAAGCGAAGGCCGATGTCGTCTTGAGCGAGACGTACGCCAAGCAGGCCGCCTACGAGGAAAAGACCGGCCAATGGGCAGGAGCAGCCCGCTCCTGGACACGCGTGTGCAAGGCCCGCCCGAACGATGCCGACGCACACGAGCACGCTGCAAATGCCATCGTCAAGGCTGGCGGCGATCTTCACGAAGCGGCGCGACTCGCAGAGCGCGCGTGCACGCTGTCGCCGAGAACTGCGCGATATCGCGTGGCGCTCGCCACGGTCTACCTGGCGGCGGGCCTCGCACTCAACGCCCGGCGCGAGCTCGATGCGGCCGCGCAACTCGCGCCGCATGATGATACGATTGTTGCGATGATGAGGAGAGCTGGTTCGAAGACGTGAGTCGGACGGCTCAGCCCGCGTCGCATGTTGAGCCATTCTTTGATTTTGGAGTCTGCGAGGAGATGAGATGGACAAGGTGATTGGGATCGACCTTGGGACGACCAACTCGTGCGTGGCGATCGTCGAAAACGGAATCCCCACGGTCATACCGAACCGCGGCGGTTACAAGACCACCCCTTCCATGGTGGCTGTTACGGAGGCCGGGAAGCGCCTCGTCGGACACATCGCAAAACGACAGGCGATCACGAACGCCGAGAACACCGTCTACGCGGCCAAGCGCCTCATCGGCCGCAAGTGGAACTCTCCCCAAGTCAAGAACTCCGTGGCGACGTCGAGCTATCGGATTGTCCAGGGTCCGCACAACGACGTACGCATCGTGCTCCGCGAGAAGGAGTACAGCGTCCCCGAGGTCAGCGCGATGGTGCTCCAAGAGATGAAGCTCATCGCCGAAGACTATCTCGGCGCCGAGGTGGGCAAGGCCGTGATCACCGTCCCCGCCTATTTCAATGACAACCAGCGACAAGCAACCAAGGATGCCGGCGAGATCGCGGGCCTCGACGTCATTCGAATCATCAACGAACCGACGGCGGCCGCGCTGTCCTATGGATTCGGCAAGAACGTCGAAAAGACCATCGCGGTGTACGACTTCGGCGGAGGGACGTTCGATATCTCCATTTTGGAGATCGGTTCCAGCGGCGTATTCAAAGTCATCGCCACCGCCGGTGATACGTTCCTGGGCGGCGAAGACGTCGACGCTCGGGTGATCGACTGGCTCGTTCAGGGGTTCCGTGAAGAGCACGGGATGGACCTTCGCCAAGACCGGATGGCGCTCCAGCGCCTCAAGGACGCCGCGGAGAAAGCAAAATGCGAGCTCTCGACCGTGCGTGAAACCGAGGTCAACCTGCCGTTCATCATCTCGAGCGGCAGGAACGAGGCTCTGCACTTGCAGCGCACGATCGATAGGCAGACCCTCGAGGGACTGTCGAACGACCTCGTAGAGCGCACGATCGACATTTGCCGTCAGACCCTTGCCGACGCTCGGCTCGAGAAGGAGGACATCGAAGAAGTGCTCCTCGTCGGCGGAATGACACGGATGCCGAAGATCCAGCTCGCAGTTGCCGAATTCTTCGAGCGCGAGCCGTGCAAGGGTGTGCACCCCGACGAGAGCGTGGCGCTCGGCGCGGGAATCCAGGGCTCGGCGCTCGTCGGCGACAAGCACGACATGGTCCTGCTAGACGTGACGCCGCACGCCCTTGGGATCATGACGCAGGGCGGTTACTTCGAGGAGCTCATCCCGCAGAATACAACGGTACCTACCCATCGGACGAAGATCTTCACGACGAGCCGGGACAACCAAACGGCCGTCAAGATCGTCGTCATGCAGGGAGAAAGCGAACGCGCGGAGGAAGACGAGCTCCTTGGAGAATTCATCCTGACCGGCCTCCGTCGTGCCCAGAAGGGAACGGTGGAGATCGAGGTCAACTTCGAGATCAACGCCGACGGAATCGTCAGCGTTCATGCAAAGGACCTTGAAACGAGCAAAGAGCAATCGATCGAGGTCACGGCGTCGAGCGGTCTAACCCGTGACGAGATCAGGGACATGATGGAGGGCGCGAAGGATTACATGGTCGAGCGTCGCACCACGGAGGAGTTCGAGGCCGCCAAGCAGGAGGCGGAGCGCTTCGTCGGTGAAATCGAGCGTTTGCTACCGCAGGTGGAGCAGATCGTCGCCGCAAGCGACTTCGGACGCGATGCGATCGACAAGGCGCGCAGTATCGTCACCAAAGCTCGGTCCGCCATCGCGAAGCGCGACATCGCCACGGTCAAGGGAGAGATCGAGGGTCTGTCGAGAACGCATCGGATGTTCAAGGGCGTGGTGGCCAAAACTCACTGACGGGTTGAAGGGCCTACACATTGACCGACAAGCCTTCCAAGACCAGCGATACGCCGTCCCCGGATTCACCGGACGATGCGGGCGCGAACGAACGACCGACCATCAACCCTCCCTTCGATCTCGAGGCTTTTGCGCGCGCAGCGTCATCCCCATCCGATCAGCCGGGCGCAACCTCGGACGCGCCGACGAATCGCCCTCCGGCACCCCACTGGGACCCCGAGTTCGGTCCCGAAGCGCGAACGGCCCGCATCTCGCTGACCAGCGAAGTCGAACAGGAGAGAGCGCGCGCATTGTCTGGACGAAAACCCGTGCGCACAGTCACTTCGAGCGTGCTGTCCATCGCGAACGCCCGAGCCTCGAGCTCCCCCCATGTCGCCCCGGTCGACCCGGCAGCGGGTGGGCCCGGCGAGGCCGCGTCGAGCATCGAAGCCGCAGTCCGCGATGCCATCGGCGAGTCGTCGCCCCCCGAGATTACCGAGCGCACCATCGACGATCCAGTCGCGGAAATGCGTGAGCGCTTTTCGCTGGGAGACTATACGGGAGCACTCGAAATGTCGGAGCTCATCCTCGCCGAGGATCCCGACCACGTCGATGCGACCGAATGTGGAGAGAATTGCCGAACGGTGCTCGAGAACATGTATGCCGCGCGCCTTGGGCCGCTGGAACGGGTGCCCACGGTGCTCGTGCCTCGCGCCCAAATGCGGTGGCTGTCGATGGACCACCGCGCCGGCTTCGTCCTCTCTCTCATCGACGGATCGTCGTCCGTCGATATGATTCTAGACGTGTCCGGGATGCCGAAGCTCGATGCCCTACGCATTCTGCACGAGCTCGTGCAACAGAAAATCGTATCGTTTCGCTGAGGGGTTACGCCTCTCCGCGGACCGCCACTAACCCGGAAACCGCGGAGCGCAAGTCATAAAGTCGGGTGGCTCAAATGCTGGTGCACCGTGGCGGTTTTGCGCGTTGCGCATGCCAAAAGAGGAAGCTACACCGATAGAGAACGAAATGGACGCGCGCCGACAACAAGCGCAGGAGCTACGCCGCCAAATCGAGTGGACGCTCGCGCGCGCGGTGGACCCGAGCGACGTCCTGCCAATGCTCCACAGGCTCTCGCGCGTGGCGGACGACGGCTCCGACGAGAGCGTGTTCGCTCACCTGCGGCTCGCAGAGCTTCTCGTCGAGCGAGACCCATGGCGTGCCGCGCTCTACGCCCGTCGCGTTCTACGACACCGCCCCGCCGACGACCGGGTCTGGGCCACGCTCGCCCTCTGCCAAACCCTCCTGGGGAACTACAAGTTCGCAGCGAGTGCCTATCATCAGGCCATAGCGAGCGCGCCGAAGAACCCGTGGTACGCGCACAACCTCGGACACTTGCTCGACGTGGCCCTCGGTCGAGCGGGAGACGCGATACCGTGGCTGGAGCGAGCGTACCGGAGCGCGGGCAACAGCGGCGAGCTGGCCGCCAGCTATGCGCACGCGCTCGCGCGTACCGGCCGGCTGAGCGAGGCGCGCAACGTCCTCACGAGAGCCATGAAGCGCACGGCCTCGCGAGAACACGCGGCTCTCCTCAGATGGCTCGAGCAAGGAGCGCCGGCGGACAAAGATCATCCCCTTCCCCGCCCAGCCCCCGTGCACGCGATCTCGACCTTCAGCCGGAGCGGCGACGCCACCCCGCGCCGTGTTCGGGCGAAACAAGACGAGGAGGCGAACGCGTCGCGACGATCCTTGGTCCTAACGGAACTCGATGAGGTGCTCGCGCGGGGCCTCGCCAGCCTTCCCCTCGACGCAAAGCAACGCGCCCGGGCAAAGTCGTTGGCGCGCGACGCGATGAATCACTTCTCCCGCCCCGCAGGCGCCCGCGGCGACGCCGCGGTCCAGGCAGTTGCGGCGGCGATCGCGTACGCAATCGTTTACGTCGATCACGTTCCCCTTACGCAGGCAGAGGTGGCAGCGTCTTTTCGAGTCGGCGTTGCCAGTCTCCGCGGGCGCTTCGGCGAACTGCGAACGCACCTCGACCTGATGCCCGGCGACGAGAGGTACGCGACGTTCCGTCGCCGGTAGACATGCTGCGGGGGCCAAGTCTCCCAGCGGCCTCGCTCGATCGCGCGTCCGCCTCCGTCCGAGGCTATAGGGGGGCCAGCCATCAATGCGCAAGGCTCACCTCCTCCAACTTCTCCTGGCTGTCTCGACCACAAACACGGCGGCGATCGCCCAACCACTGCAGCCAGCGGCCGGGACTGTAGCGCAGCCCCCGTTGCCCCCTCCGCCCGTCGTCAGCGACCCAATGCTCGCGCCCGTGCCCCCTCCCAAGCGGGTTCTGTCTTCGTGGCAGGAAGCGATCACGTACTTGCGCGCGCGCTCTACCGACCTGCGAATCGCGATCGACCAGGTCCTACAAGCCGAGTCGCAGACGCGCATCGCACTCGCAGCTTATCTGCCAACGATTGTCGGCACCGGCACGTACACCCACAATCTTCTCACGAACGCTCTCGTGACCAGCATTCCAGGCGCGACTCCCCTCACGCAACGAGTGCCGCTTCCCGATACGGTCAACGGCAACTTCCAGCTCCAGCAGGCGCTCATCAACGTGCAGGCGTTCGACCAGATCAGCATCAACGAGCTCGGTACGGACGCCGCGAAACTGTCGGTCGACGACGAGAAGCGCACTCTTGCCCTCTCAATGGCCAACCAGATCGTCGCCGTCGTCACGGCGGAACGCAGTGCCGAGATCAATCGCGTCGGGCTCAAAGTTGCCCTCGAGCAAGCGGAAATCACCAAACGCAAACAGGCTCTGGGAGCCGCCAACGGGCTCGACGTCGTGCGGGCCGATCAGAACGCGGCCAATGCGCGGGCCACCCTTGTCACCGGCGACGAATCGCTGCGCGAAGCGCGTGAGGCGCTCGGTCTGACCCTCGGCATTCCGGAGGAGACCGGCGTCGCCCCCGACGTCAACGTCAACGGGCTCGCGGAGAGTGCGCTGAGCTCTTGCCGCGCCGTCCAGCGGCTCGAGGATCGCGCCGATGTCGCCGCCTCCCGCACGAAGCTCGAAGTCGCCAAGCGCAACTTGCGAAATGTCTATTTCCAGTTCCTCCCCACGCTCGGCGCGCAGAGCACGTTATATGCGACCGGGAACCCAATCGTCGGCTACCCGAATCCGACTTGGAACATCCAAGGCGTCCTGTCGGTGCCGATATGGGACGGCGGCAACCGATACGGATTGCTGATGAGTGCTCGCGCGGCCGAAGACACCGCGGCGCAGCAGCTCGAAGCACTCCGCAGACAGGCCATCATTCAAGTGGAGCAAGCGCAACGGCAGCTGGTCGTCGCCGAAACGACGGATCGGGTGGCGCGCGAGCAACGGGACCTCGCCGCGCAGAACGACCAGATGACGCAGACGGCGTACATGGCCGGACAGGGGACGAGCCTCGAGCTCGTCACCGCGTCCGAGGCGCATCGCCAGGCCGAGCTGAACCTCGCCCTACAGGACTTTGGCGTCGTCAAGGCACGAGTTCTAGCCGTGCTGGCGCTCGCCACCTGCCCGTGGTGAGGCCTAAGCTCCGCTCGGCGCTGCGCTATCCCAGCCGCTCGCGAGCGCCAGGTTGCTCATCGCGATGTTGTAATCCATGAGCGCGTAGAGGTGCTGGACGCGAGCATTGCCGTACGCGCGAAGCGGCTCCATGAGAGACCGTTCGTCCCACGTTCCGAGGTCGATGTGGTCCTGAACGATTGAAATCCACTCCTTGGTCTCATGCTCCGCCTTGTCCCACGTCTCGACGCGTGTCTTGGCTTCGACAGCATCGGCGTACGCCTTTTCGACCTCGAACATCGCGTTGCCGAGCGCGGCCCGCTCGAGGGCACGGGTTTCTTCGAGCTGCGCCTCGGCCTGTTGCGTTCGGGCCGCCTGCGGCAAAAGGTCGAGGCTCCACTTGAGACCAAAACCGAAGTAGTAATAAAAATGGTTGAACGGGTCGCTGGCCCACGCGTTCTGCTGTGGTTGGGCGCTCGGCGTCGACAGAAAATCAGCGCCGAGGCCCAGCCCGAAATCTGGAAACAGCTTCGCGCGGTTGTACTCGACCAGCCGCTTTCGCGCCACGACGCCGGCGCGCGCCATGTTGACGTCGGCGCGAAGAATGCGCGCCGCTTCGAGGTACTGGACAATCGCCACGAGCGGCCTGTCGGGAAGCTTCAAGGGTTCGTCGACGATGTCGAAATTCGTCGGAACGCCGGTTATGAAGCGGAGGGCGGCAAGCGCGTAAGCCTCGTTCTTCGGGGCCTGAAGCGACTGCGCCGTGATCTCCTGGCGGAACGTCTCGAGGCGCAGGCGATCGACGTCGCCGACGTTCGGGTCGCCACGAGCGATCTTGTCTCGGACTCCCTGAATCCCCTTGTCGAGGCGGTCTTTCGCGTCCTCGACTACGTACTTTGCGTCGCGCGCGAGCTGCAAACCGTAGTACGCGCGTCGCACATCCATACGCATTTGCTGGCGCCACTTTTCCATATCCCACTCGGAGACGCGTACGTTGGCGTCAGCGGCTTCGAGCGCCGTCTCGATCTTGCCGAACGTGTACAGCGGCAAGACCCCGCTGATTCCAAACCCGAAGAATGGTTGCAGGTTGCCCAGGCCCGTGATGTTGCGGGAAGAGAGCGTTGTCGAGCCGGTTGGGCTCTGGGGGTAGAGGACGGTGCCTTGCAGTGGAGGCAGAACGCCGAACGTCGACTGGGCCGACCACTGAAACCATGGCGTCCAGCGCGCTTCTTCGAGCTGCGCGTGGGTGTACGCGAGCCGCGCCCGGGCGGCCCAAAGATTCGGAAAGTTCCTGTCAGCCAGAGCCAGACACTCGGCGAGCGTGTGCTGATGCGGGCGAATGGTCGCGCGTGCAGTCGAAGGGTCGTCCGGGGAGAGGCCATCGCCGTCGGGCGCCGCTGTGGTCAATGCCTCCCGGGGGGACCACGGGCCTTCGGCGAGCGCAGCCGGCGTGCGCGCCGCGGATGCCGCGACGATGAGGAGCGGCAAGCGCCATTTACGGAGCATGTCCAAGCGCGACGTTATAGCGCCGGCGCGCCTCGCTGGTCACCCGCCGTCTTGCGGATGCCCCCCGCTCAGTCTTCCTCTTTGTGACGCTTCAAAAGACGACGGAAATTCGAACGATCCAAGCCGGCACGGCGAGCCGCTTCAGACATGTTGCCGCTCGTTCGACGCAAGATTTCCCCGGTGTAGGTCTCGTCGAAGCGTGCCACGAGCCGTCGCTTGGCTTCCGCGTAGGGAAGCTCGGCCAAGTCTGAGAGAACGGCGTTCGCCACGGCACCGCCTTGCACCTCGCCGGGCGGTCGGAGGTTCGATCGCTCCGGACCCACGGTCGATGCGACGGCCAGTTCGCGGAACGTCCCGGAGGGGCGAACGAAGGGAAGGTCGGACGCGCAAATGATGTCCTTCTGCGACAACACCATGGCGTGCTCGATCGCGTGCTCGAGCTCACGGACGTTCCCCGGCCATTCGTATTCGCGAAGCGCCCGCACGGCATCCGATGAGAGGTGCTTGGGTTCGCGATGCATGCTCCGCCCGAACTTTTGGAGGTAGTGGTTCGCGAGCAGCAAGACGTCGTCGCCCCGCTCGCGAAGCGGCGGCAGTTCGATGGCGATAACGTTGAGCCGGTAGTAAAGGTCCCGGCGAAACTGGGCTGCCTGAATGCGGCTCAGGAGGTCCACGTTGGTGGCCGCGAGCAGGCGGACGTCCACGGTGCGCGTCTCGTCGGCGCCTACGCGCTTGATCTCCCCGTCCTGCAGCACTCGCAGAAGTTTCACCTGCGCGGCGAGCGGCAGATCGCCGACTTCGTCGAGCAGGATTGTTCCGCCATCAGCCGTCTCGAAGAGGCCCGCTCGCGAGCTCTGTGCCCCCGTGAACGCGCCCCGTACGTGACCAAAAAGCTCCGATTCGACGAGTTCCTTCGGAATGGCCCCGCAGTTCACGGCCACGAACGACTTCTTTGCGCGGGGGCTCATTTGGTGGATCGCGCGCGCGACCAACTCTTTGCCGGTGCCGCTCTCGCCCAGAATGAGAACCGTCGACGACGTCGGAGCAACTCCGCCAATCAAACGGAATACTTCCAACATTCGCTGCGAGGCGCCGATGATCTCGCCGAACCGCTCCTTCGAGAGGAGCACCTGCTCGAGCTCCTTCGCGCGGTCCGCGAGGCGTCTGTGCTCCGCAGCCTTGACCACGGCGTGAGCGACTGCGTCGTTCGAGTGGAACGGTTTGGTCAGAAAGTGATAAGCGCCCGCTTTCATCGCGGCGACTGCAGAATCGACGTCAGCGAATGCGGTCATCAAAATTATCTCCACTGGAATGTCCGAGGTCTTCACGTGTGAGAGCAACTCCAGGCCGCCGAGCCCGGGCATCATCATGTCAACGAGCGCTACGTCGGGCGGCGTTCGCTCCATATATTCCAACGCCGCACGCCCGTCGTCGGCGATGCCGACTTTCATTCCGCGCGTCTCGAGCACACGCGCCACGCTCCGGCACAAGGCCGGTTCGTCGTCCACAATGAGAACGTGTACGGCCCCGGCGTCGACAGACGGAGGCGGGGGTGCTGCGCTCAGCGTTTGCGCTGAGCCGGGGCGTATGCTGGGGGCGCTCACTCCTTCCAGGGTAAACCGCGCAAGGGCACATTGGCCACAATCAGGACCTTGCGGGCCAGAGAAGAGTGGGCAAGCGACGCGAGGTCCTCGAGCGCGACCCGCTCGATTGCGTCGTAGTCGGTGCCAGGCAAAGCCCAGCGCTTCCTACGCGGGAGTGCGCCTCTCGCGACTTCTACACGCATGCGCCGATGCGTGAGCACATGTACGACTTCGCCGGCAGACTGCAGACTTCGCGGGTGGACGCCGAGCCGCGAGGCCAGAACGTCGATGTCGCCCTCTCCACTCGGCGGCTCCCACAGACCTCCCATCATGGAGTCCGTACGACGGCGTGCCAGCAAGACTGCCACGGACGAGGCGAGGACGACTGCGACACGGCGGATCAGACGGGGTCTAGGCCTGGCCTCGCTGCGTGGAAGTGTAGCGACCAACCCGCGCTCGAGCGCCTTGCAATGGTCGCGCACAGGGCACGCCCCGCAACGGGGATCACGTGGCGAACAAACAGTCGCCCCCAACTCCATGAGCGCCTGGTTCCAATCGCCGGGATGGCCGTCCGCCGTCGTAACGAGCTTTTCGGCGAGCTTCCAGAGAAGGGCCTTGGCGCGCGTGCTCTTGATGTCTTCCTCGATCAGGAACAGCCGGGCCAGCACACGCGCGACGTTTCCGTCCACGAGCGCCGCCCGCCGGCCGAAAGCGATGCTCGCAATCGCGCCGGCGGTGTAGGCGCCGACGCCTTCGAGTTCGCGTAGGTCGCTCGTTTCCTGGGGAATTCGTCCGCCATGAACGGCTGCCACGCACTTGGCCGCAGCTTGAAGCATGCGCGCGCGACGGTAGTAGCCAAGCCCGCTCCAGAGTGCGAGCACGCGCTCCTCCGGCGCCTCCGCGAGGGCGTATATGGTAGGGAGCTCGCGCATGAATCGCTCGTAGTAGGGCAGCACGGTTTGGATGCGCGTCTGCTGGAGCATCGTCTCGCTCACCAACGTGGCGTACGGATCGCGGACCCGGCGCCAGGGCAGGTCTCGTCGCTCTCGGGCATACCAATCGAGGAGACTCCGCTGAAGGTCGCCCTTGGTCATCAATCGGATCGCCGACGCTAGCATGCTGCGTCTCCGCGTTCGTCGCGCCTTGCCTCCTACCTCGTGACCGGCGTTATGCTTTCTTGACGGAGAAGGGCGTGCACCTTCTTTTCACGTGAACGAGCAGCGTAGGAAGCCTCAACCTGGTGCCGCCACGGCACATGCATCCGGGGGTGACTCCGTCACCGTTCGGCCCCCGTTTGATCCCCAAGAATTCGCGCGCAATGCCGAATCAGGCATTCGTCTCGCGGAGGGAGCGACCGCTCCGCCGTTGCCTCCGACGATGCCGCCTCCAGCGGGCTTGCCGGAGTACCCGGCAGACCTCGTCACGATGCCCTGGTCGCAGCCCGTCGCTCTGGACGCCGATGCGGTCCCAGCGCCGGCAGTGGCGGGGGGCGATCTGGATTGGTTCGACCTATCGCCGCGCGCGCGGCGAGTCCTTCCTCATGTCAATGGCCGCGACTCCCTGGCCATGATCTCGGCGCGGTGCGGGCTCGAAATCGGGGAGACCATCGACCTGCTCGATGGACTCGCCCGGGAGGGAATCATCTCAGCAACCGGTACTCGAGGCTGAACGGTCCCTCGTCGGTCGGGCCTTGCCCGTCGACGACGACCCAGTACTGTCCCGGCTCCAGCGTCCGATCCACCACTGTGCGGTGCCCGGCGTCGGAGTCTCCCTCGCATTGGAGCTCTGCGGCCCTCGGTCCGCCCGTTGCGTCTGCGCACGCCTTCCGCAAAGCGATCGCCGCGTCAAACGACGGCGCGCTGAGTTCGAGGTGTACGTGCCCGCGCCTCGAAAGGACGATTCTGTACACGCGGTCAGGACCGCTGGCCGTTCCGTCCCCACCCGAGCACGACACCGCGAACTTGTCGCTCGCACCCGCCGTCGTGCCTGCGACCGTCGCCCCGTCGACCAGCACGGGCGCTCCCAGACACGCGCCGGTCTGGGCCGTGAGGTCTTGGGCCGACCACGCGAGCGTGAACCGCCCGAGCGCGTCCTCGGATGCACCGTCGACGGCGATGAAGTAACTGCCGGGCGCCAGGATCTCATCGAGGTCGCGCCCGCAGGCGAGCTCACCCGAGCGGTCACCGCACCGATGCCAAAGGACGAGCACGTGCGGCGCCTCTTCCGCCTGGATCCCCGCCACGAAACGTGACCGCCTCGAGACGTCCAGGCGATAGACGACGTCTGCCGCGGAGGCTCCCCCGCAGCTTCCCGAAAGGTCGTCCCGGGCTTCGAACGTGTCGCCCGAGACAGCGGGCCCTATGCCGAGCGGAATGGCGTCGGCGCAGACATCGCCAGCCGTCCCGTTGCCTCCGGGAGGCGCGATGGCGACTTCGAGAGAGTAACGCCCGGCGGCGTCGCGATCGCGCGCATCGGCGAAGACCGTGTACGTCCCCGCGTCGAACACTCCCGTGATCACGGCGTCGCCGCCTGCACCTGCAGCCTCGCCGCAAGAAACCTCGCTCTGCTCGTCGACGCATGAGTGTCGCAGATGCACGACGGGGGTCACCTCGTCGGAGTGGTCGACGATGCGAACGCGCGACCGAGAGGGCAGGTCGACTCGCCATGGGGCGTCAGCCCCCTGGGCGCCGCCCCCGCAACTCGCCTCGGCGTCATTACCCATCGACACGGTCGTGCTGATCGTCGGCGAGCCCAGGGCAAGCAGGGGCGCGCGCCGGCAGACGTCGGTGAGGGCCGGCACGTCGGTGGTCGTAACCGTCATCTTGAACGAACCTGCGTCCCGCGCGTATCCGTCCACGAAGACGAAATACGTCCCTGGCTCGAGCACGCGCTCAATCCTTGAATGCGTGCGATCCGGAGCATCGTCGTTGCAGTCCACTTCGGCGTTCGGATCCGTGCAATCGTCTTTGCGGACATAAAGGACGGAATCGAATTGGGCCTCCACCTCCACAGTGACCCGTTCGCGCTGGACTATCTCAAGTTTGTATACGAGCTCGCGAGAGTCGTTTTGGTCGCACGAGCCGGTGTTTTCTTTCTCGCCGTGTGTGGTCGACCCCACCACGGTTCCAGGCCCGAGGGGCAAGGGGGCGTCGCAGGTGCCGTTCGGCTCGCGCCCCTTCGAGCCAACCGATTCAGGGGAGCTCGACGAGAGGGCGCCGGGGGACCCTCCCTGCCAGCTCGCCGCTAGCCACGCACCTCCGCCGGATGCAATCTTCACGACGAGCACGTACGCATCGGCATCGAGGCACGCCCGGAACACGGCTTGGGGCTCGTTCGTCGTGTCGTGCGCGATCGGACGGCCTTGCGAGTCCAGTAGGGTCGCATCCACGTCACGGACCCCGTCGCCGCCGACCGCGGCGATCGTCGTACAGCCAGCTGCCAGTTCCAACGGAATTCGGACCTCGCGACCCTCGGCGAGCACCCCCTGATGGATCGGACCTACCTGCGCAAGGCCCATCGCGGCCAGTGCGTTGTGAACGGCGACGAAGCGCGGCTCGAGCGGCCCGCCGCGCGTCGAGGCGCACGCGACGGCGAGCGCAAGGCCGGCGCACGCAACGATGCGCGAGCGAAGATGTAGGCGCGCCACGGTGGTTCTGGCTGAGGATTCTCGCGGGAGCGGCTGCGCTCCCATCGGAGAGGATATCACGCCATCTCGAGCATCAACCGGTCGGGCTGTTCGAGGTAGCCGATGATCTCGTACGCGAAGGCTGCGCCGACCAGGCCATCGACGATGCGGTGGTCGAAGGAGAGCGAAAGGAGCATCACGTCGCCAATGACGATCTGTTCGTTCCTGACGACCGGTCTGCGCTTCATCCGATGGACCCCAAGGATCGCGACCTCCGGAAAGTTGATGATCGGCGTCGCGAAGTAGCCTCCTTGGACCCCCGGTGACGTAATCGTGAACGTCGAACCCTGCAAATCGTCGAGCCTCGCTTGGCCGGCCCGCGCTTGGGCGGAAAGGCGGTCGATCTCCCGCGCGATGTCGAGAATGCTCTTTTTGTCCGCGTCTTTGACGACTGGAACGACGAGGCCCGCATCCGTCGCGGTCGCAATGCCAATGTGGAAGTACTTACGGAAGACGAGCTCGTTGGTCGACTCGTCGAGCGCCGAATTGAGGATCGGATGCCGCTTGAGGGCGGCGACAGTCGCCTTCACGATGAACGGCAAGTACGAGAGCTTCACGCCCTCGGCCTCGGCGGCACCCATCAGGCGCGCGCGCATCGCCTTGAGCTCGCCGACGTCGCACTCCTCTACGAACGTGAAGTGCGCCGCCGTCTGCTTCGACAGCGCCATTTTCTGCGCGATCTTTCGGCGCAGCCCCGCGAATGGGATTCGCTCCTGCAACGGTCCGCCCGGCACACGCACGGCGCTTCGCTCGCTCGACCGCAGAGCTGGGCCTGATGAAGGCGACGGCGCACCGGCGATCGCCGGCGCTCGCGCGAACGCCTCGACGTCCACTTTGGTCACTCGACCTTGCGGACCCGTCGGAGCTACGCGCCGCAAATCGATGTCGCGATCGCGCGCCAGCTTGCGGGTCGCGGGCGTGGCCAGAGGTTTCTCGTTGAAGTAGGCCGACTTGCCCGGGGCGGCGGCGAGAGGCGCTCCCAATCCGGGCAGAGACTCTCTGAGATCGCCGACGGCGCTCGCCGCTGGGCCCTCCTCGCGACCCGTCGCGCCGTTGACCGCATGGGATTTCGACCGGGTGGCCGAGTCAACCGCCTCCCCTTCGAGCTCGAACACGACGAGCACGGTATGAACGGGCACGATCTCGCCTACTTTTCCGCGGATCTCGACCACCGTTCCCGCCTTGGGAGCCGTGATGGTCACGGTCGCCTTGTCGGTCATTACTTCGACCATCGGTTGGTCGTCCTTTACGGCGTCGCCGGGCTTTACCAACCAGCTTACGATCTCCCCCTCGGTGATCCCCTCACCGATGTCCGGCAGTTTGAACTCCCAGCGCGCCATTGGAATCGTCTCCTCAATATCTCGCTGTCTCGACCAGTGCGGGCACGATGCGACGCGCGAGCGGCAGGTATTCCATCTCCAGCGCGTAGGGGAACGGCGTGTCGAAGCCGCAAACGCGACGGGGAGGTGCCTCCAGCTGCAAGAACGCTCGCTCGTTGATCAGGGCGACGAGCTCGGCGCCGAAGCCGCAGGTCTTCGGCGCCTCGTGCACCACCACCACTCGCCCCGTCCTCGTCACACTTGAGACAATCGCTTCGATATCCACGGGCCAAAGCGTTCGCAGATCGACGACTTCGCAATCGATGCCCTGTTTCTCCACTTCGTCTGCCGCCGCGACAGCCTCGTACAACATGGCGCCCCAGGCGAGCACCGTCACGTCTTTCCCCTCGCGCACGATTGCCGCCTTTCCGAGAGGTACGGTGTAGTCCCCGTCCGGTACCTCGCCCTTCGCGGCCCGATAGATGCGCTTGGGCTCGAAGAAAAGGACGGGGTCTGGGTCTCGGATGGCGGCCAGCAGCAGCCCCTTCGCATCGTGGGGGTTACTCGGACATACGATCTTGAGCCCCGCCACGTGGATGAAGGGCGATTCCGGCGACTGCGAGTGATACAGGCCCCCGCGAATGCCGCCACCGACGGGCGCGCGCACGACCATCTTGGCGGTGTATTCGCCCCCCGAGCGCCAGCGCATCTTTGCGAGCTCGCTGACGATCTGGTCGTAGGCGGGGTAGATGAAATCGGCGAACTGAATCTCCGCCACGGGAACGAGACCGTAGAGGGCCATGCCTATCGCGGTGCCCACGATTCCGCCCTCGGACAGCGGGGTGTCCACGACTCGGGCGTCGCCAAACTCGTCCCACAAACCCTGCGTCACGCGGAAGACACCCCCGACGCGGGCGACGTCCTCCCCGAGAACGACAACGCGTTCGTCGCGCCGCATCTCCAGGCGGAGAGCATCGTTTATGGCCTGCACGAGGTTGAGTTGCATTGGCGGCCCTTAGCCGTCCCGCTGCTCGCGTAAATGCCAGGGAAGCTCCGCGTACACGTCTTCGAATTGGGTTTCCCATGCCGGCCGACGTGCGGCGGCGACGTCCATGAAGGCCCGATCGACGTCGGCTCGTACATCGGATTGGAGGTGACGCTCGCGGTCGTCGTTCCAAAGGCCGAGTCGCTCCACGTGCCCGCGCATTCGCAAGACGGGATCGATGTCGGCGTATAGATCGAGGTCGGGGTTCGACCGAGTCGCCTCCACGAGCGTCCCCCCCAGACCTCCAGCGGCTCGCCTCCGTGCCTCGCGGACCGCGTTCCACACGGCGATTACGTCGCCGCCGTCGACGCGGAAGCCCGTCAGCCCATACGCAACGGACTGGGTAGCGACGTCGAGGCTCGAGGTCGGTGGACCGGAGGCCCGGCTCACCGCCACCACCGGTGCGCGCGAGACTCCCGCGAAGTTGAGTCCGCAATGATAGTCGGCGCACCTCGTCGCATCCTCGCCGAACAAGACGAGCGACGCGATGTCCGCCGCTCGCAGTCGAGCGGCCCAGGCGAAGCCGACCGCGTGAGAGATGTGGGTTGCCGCGAGCGGGCTTGCGCTGGCAACGCGCGCTGCCTTCCAGCAATGCGGGTCCGAAGAGCTCCGGCCCCTGGCGGAGTCGGGTGCGGTTCGGACGACCCGATGGGCACAAGCCGATAGGGGCACGCCACGCCAAAGCGCTCCGGCAACATCGCGGGAACGAAGGAAAACAAAGTCTTCGTCGTTCATCCCCGCAACTGCGCCCACTATCGTCGCTTCCTCGCCGGCAGAGCTCTCGTAATCGGTCACGACCCCACGGGCTCGAAGGCTTACGACCTTTTCATCCAGGACGCGGGCGACCACCATGTGCTCGTAGAGAGCCACGGCCAGCTCCGGAGAGGGCAACGCTTGCCGCGAAGGGTCGAGCGACTCGCCGTCGCGCGGGTCGCCCGGCGGCGGCTGCGACCGCGAAGCGAACGTATCCATGATGCGCGGCACCGAGCGTAGCCCGAGAGGGACGCGACGGAGAACCAAAACGAGTCCCCAAGGCAGGATTCGAAAATCGAGCGCGCGCCGCATTTCGGGCGCGATTGCCCGCTCATGCCGGCGGGTCGTTGTCGGATTCGGGCAAGCCCGGCCGCTCGCGGTGAGAATTCGGGTCACCAAGAAGACGCTCGGGTCATTCGGCGCTACTATAAGCGAGCTCAATGGCGCGGCGTGCCTTCGTACCGCCCCCGTCTTTCGCGACGGAATCGGCCTCATCGCGTTCGGGAGCCGCCCTGGCGGCAAGAACATCCGCTCTCGCTTCGCTAGGCATGCGGCAAAGCTCTCCGCCGCCCGCGTCCGTTCCGCCCCCTCGCCCGTCGTCTCCTTCCGCCCCCGGTTCTGGAAACCTGCCCGAGTCGCGCCGGTCCCTGGCACCGGCCGCCCTCCCCGGGTCAGACGGCGTTTCGATCGCGGCATGCTCGCAGCTCCTCGACCGGCTTGCCGCGGCGGACGAAGCACCGTTCATCGCTACGTGGATCGAGAGCATTTTGTCTGGCCGACTGCGCAGCGACCCCACATTGGCCGTGCGCCTCCTGCGTGCATACCGCGAGACCGGCCGTATCGACCGGGCGCGCGACCTCGCCGCATCGCTTCCTGCCGCGCCGGCATCGTGGAGTCCCCTGGACGGCGCTCGTCTCGCCATCGAGCGCGCCATCCTGGCGACCATCGATTGCCGAAGCGATCATGCGGATGCCGAATTGCGATTGGCGGCGCGAGCGCTCGCATCGGCGCCGAAGGGAACTGGACTGCGCGAGCAACTCGACCTTCACCTGGCGCAGACGCAGCTCGAGCTGAAGCTCAATCGGGCCGCCAACGCGGCGAGCGTCCTCCGGCTCGCCGAGCACTGTTCCGAACGACTCGAAGACGGACCGTGGCGCGCCCCCGTGGCGATGACTCTCGGGCATCTTTCGATGCGTTTGGCAGACCCCAGAACTGCGGTCAGGCACTATCTGACAGCGCTCGGCCGCGCGACGGCGCGGGGGGCGGCGGCCATGAGCGGGCACGGAAACGTCGCCATCGCCTTGGGCAGCATCGGCCGGTTCGAAGAGGGGCGTCACCACGCCACGCAAGCCATCGGCGTGGCGCACGACATCGCCATGGGGTGGCGCCACGCCGACTCCTACGATGTGCTCGCGATCGTCGAGATCGCTGCGGATCGCCCGCTTGCCGCCATCCAGGCGATCGACGAGGCCCTCGTCGTGCTCGGCGAGATCGATCAGCCGACGTTGCGCTACCAGCTGGCCGAGCACCGCGCGTGGGCCCTCGCCATGCTCGACAAACCTCAGACGGCGCGGCAGTGGCTGGGGAAAGCCGAGCGGCTCCGAGCGGACCTTGCCGTAGTCGACGACATGGATGAGCTGGATCTCGTGGCGACTCGTGCGCGGGTGCTCGAGGCCTGTGGACAGCACGGCGAAGCGTTGGAGCAGAGCCTCCCTCACACCGGAAGGCTTCAGGAAGCGTTCGTGACCGGATCGCTCAACTTGGTCGTCGGACGGTGCGCGATTGCCGTGGGCGACGATTCCGCGGCCCGCGCCGCCGTCGAACGCGCGGCACTCTCCGGAGAGAAGCACGGGTGGGTCTTCCCCGACCGACGAGTGTCGCTTCCGCTCTGGGAGCTTGCACTGAGAAGCGGCGACAGCCGGGTGGTTCGCTATGCGGAGCGCATGATCGCACTCGTGGAAGCCGGGTGCTCGGCTGGGCCCGCATCGCCCGCGCCTTCGGTGCGCCCCCCGCCGACGTATCCGAGTATGCCGCCCTCGAGCGAAGCGGTAGAGCCCATCTCCGATCCGCCCGAGGGGGAAACGCTCCTCTACGTGACGACGCCTCAAGGCGTGACTCGCATCCCCGCGAGCGAACTGTCCAAGGCAACCCAGGGTGCGACCTTGGTCGTCGATACGTTGGCTCACCACCTGCGCGTAGACGACCGCGAGGTGTCGCTCGAGCGCCGGCGCGCCCTGGAACCGCTGGTGGTGCAGCTTCTTCGGCGCGCCAAAGAAGGGCTCAGCGCCGACGAGATTCTCCGCGCCGCCGGCGGTCCCGGACCGGAGAGCGCCGACGCCGAGCATCGAGTTCGCGTGCTCATCTCGCGCGTGCGCGATTTGCTTGGGGACCCCACCGCCATCGAGCGCGTTCGCGACGCCGGCGAGTACGGTCGAACCAGGTACCGGCTTGCGGCGAGCGTGGCGTTCGCTCTGGTCGAGCCATTGTTCGGCTCGAGCGGAGCTGGATAGCGCTAAAGCGCCTACACGCAGAGAAGGCGTCGCCAGTCGACCATCCTGACTTCGCGATCGGCCGCCCGAAATTCGATCGTGCGACGCTTCCCGAACGCATCGCCGCCGATCTGAAGAGAGACCGGTCGCGAGAACGTGAGCCTTACGCTCTTCACGAGCCAATCGTGCATCCCCCCGATAGGATGCGTTCCTCTCCAGAGCGACGGAATCGCCGCAATCGCTCTGAGCGCACCCCTGTCGTACACTCGAACGCTGATAAACCCGGGCATCCGCTCGGCAAAAGGGATCGCCTTGAAGCGATAGCCGAATTCCGGGCACGTGCCGGCGGCTGCCGCGCCGGCGGGAGCGTCGTAAAGCACGGCTCCGCGGCCGGCGCCTTCGAGTAGACGAGGCTTGCCCTCGCCATCGACGACGAACACTTCGTCCCCCAGGTTCTCGATGAGAAGGTGGGGGTTGCCGACGAGCGCAACTTTGGGCGCCGTGCGAAGGAGAGTCGCGGCGAGGTAGCCGTAAACGCTCTTCGTCAAGCGCCGGCCCGGGCCCTTGGTGGCGTCGAGCTGGCGCTTGTAGTCATCGAGAATCATGGCGTCCCAGCCCGAGCCCGCAAAGTGAGCGAGCGTCCCCTCCACCTCGAGCAGACCGTAGCGCCTCGTCGGAAATGGGCCGGACGTCGCGGCGAGCAGTTCGAGACAGCGATGCAGCTTTGGTGCTCCGAGCGCGTGCGCCCATCCGTTGCCCGTGCCCACTGGAAGGATGCCCACGGCCGGTCCAGGTGCGGACGCGGCCGTTACTCGTGCCAGCGCGTTGACCAGGGCGACGGCCGTTCCGTCCCCGCCGGCCGCAAAGAGGGCACGCGGGCTTGGGATCGTGCGGAGCCACGCGTCGATCTCACCGGCGGTCTTCGTGAGCCGAACCGTGGCCCCGGGAAGCGCGCGTGCAATCTGAACGGCAAGGCGCCGGCCTCCCCGCTTTGCGTTGGCGTTCACCAGTACGGCGAGCCCGAAGCCGGCGGCGCCATCGCTGGGAGCCTGCCATGGCGAAGCCGCGGGCGACGCGCTCGTCAAAGGGCGCTTTCTATCGTGTTCCGAACTTCGTCCATGAGCTCCTGTCGCCCCGTCTTCCCCCGAGCGGAGTACGGCCGTGGATCGACGTGCGGATGAATGGTAACCAGGACTTTCGCGCCGGGAATCGAGCGCAGTCCTTTGGCGGGGAGCGCGTCGCGCGTACCGCGCAGCGTTACCGGGAGGATGGGTAGTCCAGCCTCGAAGGCGAGATAGAACGCCCCTTTCTTGAACGGGAGAAGCTTCCCGGTGCGGCTCCGGGTTCCCTCAGGGGCGATCCACACGTGGGTTCCCCCCTGGAGCACGGCGCGCGCACGATCCAGGCTCCGAATCGCTTCGTTGCGGTCGCTTCGGTCAATCGCCACGAAACCGGATGCCTGGAGCGCCCCTCCGAAGATCGGCACGCCGAAGAGCTCGCGCTTGGCGATCATCCGCACGTTCGGCCCGACGACCTGGAACAGCACCGGGATGTCGTAGAGCGACTGATGATTGCTCATAACGAGGTAGGTTTCGCCGGGTCTCAAGTTCTCCCGGCCCACCACGTCGAGGTCGATGCTCGCGTTGCGGATGACCGCGCGTCCCCATCGGGCGAGGCGCTCGTCGCACACTTCCTTCCTGACGCGCCCCTGCAGGGCCTCGATGACCGTCGGCAGGCTGATGGCCAAGGTCTCGTAGATATTGCGTAGCGATATCGAAAGCGACTTGCGGGCCGGGCGCATCCACGCAAGGGTTGAGGTAACACGAAGCGCTCTCGGATGCTCTGCGTTTGAGCCGGCCGGCCTTTCGCGGACTGGACCCTTTGCGCCGACGGGACTTCCTGCTGAGCCCCTTGTCGTCCCGAAGCGCCAACCCTTGCTATCGGGTTATGGGGTCCGTAGCATGGCGGGGGTCGAGGCCTGCGATTTCTGCGCGGGATTTCGATGGTTTCGGGGCGAAAGCGGTTGGCTTTCGTACAATGCGTTCCAGTCGCCGGCGCGGACGCCTTTTCCGATTCCGGCGCCGGGACCATTCTCAGGGTGATGGATGAGCGCGAAGACCATCAAGAGCGCACTCGGACAGCTACAAGACGATCCGGACCACAGCGGGGCGTGGACCGAACTTCGCAACAACCTGGGCAGCTCGAACGACATGAGCGCCGACGATCTCGCGAACCTCCTCGACGCAGCGCGTCGAGCACACGAGGGCCGCCGGGAAGCTGAGGCGGTCGCGAGCCTGCTCCAGATCGAAATCGAGGCAACCAAGGGCACTCCTCGCGAATCAGCGCTTCTCGCCGAGCTCGCGCGCGTCCTTGACGAGGACCTCTTGGACGATCGAGCCGCGCTTGGCGCGTACGAACGGCTTCGGGGCCTGCGGCCCAACGACCCGCACCCCGCCGAGGCCATCGAGCGCAGCGCCGCGAAGCGTTCGCGATGGAACGATCTCGTGAACCGGTACGTTCAGGAAGCGCGGGAAACGACCGACCCATCGTTCCGCGCGTCGCTCATCGTCGGGGCCGCCGAGGTGGCGTACCGATTCGGCCGCAGCGAGAGCAACGAACTCGAGGGCCCCCAAGTCGAACGGATTCTAGCGCTTCTCGAGGAAGCGCTGGCGCTCGACGCGAAGAGCCGCCGCGCCGAAATGTTGCTGGAGCGCGTGCTGCGCCATCAGGAGCGCTGGAACGACCTGGCCGCCGCAATTGAGCGGTTTGCTCTCGGGGCACCCAAGGAGGAGAAAGTCGCGAGCTGGGTGCGCCTCGCTCGGGTGCTCGCCAAGAAGCTCAAATCGCCGGAGCGCGCCGCCGCAGCGTACGAGCGGGCGCTCGACGTCGCGCCGGGGCACCCCGAAGCGTCGAATTTCTTGGCCGACCTATTCAACGCCAACGGGATGTGGGACCACTTGGTCGCGCTGTACGACGCGCAACTCTCGCGAGGTGCGCTCCGAAGCCGCGACGAAGAGCTTGGCGTTCTTCTGCAAATCGCCATGGTCCACTGGCGGATGCGGGGCAAGCCAGAGGCGGCAGAGCCCTTCTTCGACAGACTGCGCAAGCTCGATCCCTCGCACCCGGGAATGCTCGCGTTCTTCAGGGAGTGGTGCGGAAGTCACGGCGAGGGCACGCGCCTGGTGACGATTCTTACCGAAGCCCAGCGAGCAATGCCGGACGGACCTGAACGTACCACTTTGGTCTCCGAGATCGCCAAACTCGCGGAAGAAGGGGCCAACTCCCAGAAGGCTGTCGAGCATTGGCGAGCGGTCTTGCGTCAAGACGCCGGCAACGCCGAGGCGCGGGAAGGGCTCAAGCGCATCTATCGGCAACTCGGTAGCTACAACGCGCTCGCCGATCAGCTGCGCCAGGAGATCGACAGGCTTTCCCCTGACGACGTTTCAGGTCGGCTTTCGGTCCTCCGCGAGCTTGCGGGCGTGTACCGGGACAACTTGAGGAGCGACTCTGCGCTCATCAGTGTCCTGACGCAGATCGTCACACTCGATCCGAGCGACCTGGCAAGCGTTCGCGACCTGGTTCGCGCGTTCGAAGGGCTGCAACGCTGGCGTGACCTACTCACGATGCAGGCGCGGCAGGCGGAGCTCGAGCCGGATCCGAAGGTGAAAGCCAGCCTTTGGCGGGAGATTGGCCGGCGCTGGCTCGAGCAGTTCTCCAACGTGCAAAACGCCGTAGAGGCCTACGAAAAGCTGCACGCCGTGGATCCGAGCGACCGAGAGGCGATCGACCGGCTCAGAGAGCTCTACGTGAAGAGGCGGGCCTACAAGCCGCTGAACGACCTTCTCACCGAGTTCTCCGACTCCATGCCACCCGGCCCGGAGCGGAGGGAGCTATGGGGCGAGCTGGCCAGGCTCGCCTCCGAGCGCCTCGACATGGGTGCGCGCGCCATAGCGTTGTACAAGCGGATTCTCGACGAGGATCCCACCTCGGGCGCCTCGCTCGATGCGCTCGAAAAGCAGGCCGAGCGGGACAAGGACTTCGCGACCGTCGCGGAAGTGCTCGAGCGCCGCGTGTCCATCGCCGCGTCGGATGCGACCCGCCTCACCGTCTTACAAAAGCTGGGGAGCATCTACTCCGACCGCCTACGCGACCATGCGAGAGCCATGTCGGCGTGGCGGCGCGTGCTCTCGATCCAGCCCGGACACGCGAAGGCGCTCCGGGTGCTCCGAGACAGCTACCTCGCGGTCGGCGACTACGACGGACTGACGGACCTTTACGCTCAGCATGCAGACTGGGAAGGGCTGGTCGAGGTTCTCTCGGGCGCCGCCGACAAGGCGACGGCTCCGCAGCTGAAAATCGATCTGAGCTTTCGCTGCGCGAGCATTTTCGTCGATCGCCTGGGTGCCCCCGAGCGCGCATTTCGAAGCTACGAGCGAGTCCTCTCGGTGCGCTCGGACGATGCTCGAGCGGCAGCGGCGCTCGTGCCCCTCTACGAGAAGGACGAAAAGTGGGGCAGGCTGCCCGTGCTCTACGAGATCCTGCTCGGCGGTGCGAACGAGGTCGAAGAAAAGCTCGCGATTCTGGACAAACTCGTCGAGGTCTGCGGGCATCAGCTTCAAGACCGCGCCGGTGCTTTTGCCTGGGCGCGCAAAGCCTACGAGCTCGCGCCCGCGCGGGAGAACGGGCTGGCAGCGTTCGAGGCGGCAGCCCGCCTTTCGGACCAGTGGCCCGGATTCGTCGGGGCGCTTCACGCTCGCCTCTCGGCCATCGAGCCGTCGGCCGAGACAACGGGGCGATCGGGCAAGAAGAAGAAGAAACAGCGGGAGAACGGGGACGCCGGGCGCCGCGGAGAGGTTCGAGCGCTTCGCGCGAAACTCGCGGAAGTGTATGCGCTCGAAATGGGCCGCACCGACGAAGCGGTAGCGACCTACCGGACTTTGGTGGAGGAAGACGACGGCGACGATCTGGCCGTGCAGACGCTCGACCGGATTCTCCGTGAGGCCGATCGCCACGAGGACCTCCGATGGCTGTTCAGCATCCGGGTCGAACGCGCGAACACGGCGATGAAGCTGGACCTGCTGGAAGAGTGGGCGATGCTCGAAGAGGAAGCGTTCGCCGCTCCGGAACGCGCAATCGAGCTCTATCGCAGGATGGTCCAGATCGTTCCGCACCACGGCGGAGCCCTTCGGGCGCTCGCGCGATTGCTTCGAAACCAAGGTGATGCCGAAGGTGCAGTCGAAGTCATCGCGCTCGACCGAGACCAACGTCAGGGTGCCGACCGGGCCGCGCGCGAAGTCGAGCTCGCCCGTTTGCTTGCCGACCCCTTGCGCAAGTATGCCGACGCGCTCGCCGCGTGCCTCCGCGCGATGGAACTCGTGCCCAACGACGCGCGGGCGGTCGATGTCATCGAACAGCTTCTCGCGGTGCCCGAGACGCGCGCCGCCGCGGCCGCGATTCTCGAACGGGTCTACGCCGAAACGGGGGCACCACGGCGCCAAGCCGAGGCCCTCGAAGTGCTCATCGGGACGACGGCCGCGCACAGCGATCGACTCGCGCTCTACGCGCGCTTGGCCGACGTGCACGAGTTCAAGCTTGCCGATGCCGGTGCGGCGTTCGAAGTGGTCGCGCGTGCTGCAAGCGAGCTGCCGAGCGAACTGTCCTTGTGGGACCGACTATCGGAACTCTCGGCGAAAGCCGGGAGAGATCAGGCGCTCGTCGATGCCATCGCCGCGGTCGTTCCGCCGATGGGACGAACGGGCCTGCCCGAGACCGTCGAGCTCGAACTCGCCGAACGGGCAGCGGCCGTGTACGAAGAGAAACTCGGGGACGTCGACCGGGCCCGCCCGTACCTGGAGCGGGTGCTCGATCGGCGGCCCGGTCATGAGGCGGCGTTCGAGCGCCTGAAACAGATCCTCACGACCCGCGAGCAATGGTCGCAACTCGCGTCGCTCTACGAGCGCATCATCGCCGCGACTTCCGAACCGCTGCGCCGGACCGAGCTCTTGGCCGAGGTGGCGCTGTTGGCCGAAGACGTGATGGGCGAACGGCCCCGGGCGATCGCCTACTACGAGCGCATCTTGGAGCTCGACCCTGCGCACGACCGGGCCACGCGCGCGCTCGACGGCCTGTATGCCTCCGAGCAGCGCTGGGACCGCCTGGTGCAGCTTCTCGAGCGGAGGTTGTCGGGGGCGGTGGGAGACGAGCGGATCGGTCTCGAGCAGCGCTTGGGCACGCTCCTCTTTGCGAGATTGGCGAATCCACCTGCGGCCCTTGACTACCTCGAGCGGGTGTTGGGTGATCGGCCTTTTTCGATTGAAGCCCGGCAGGTCGTGGAGCAAATGCTGGAGCTTCCCGATCTGCGGTCGCGCGCGGCGATCGTGCTCGAAGCGGTCTACGCAGGCCGCGACGAGGTGCAAGATCTGGTGCGGGTGCTGGAGATTCGACTCGAGTTCGCGAAGGAAGCGAGCGAAAGGCGAGATTTGCTCCGGCGCGTTGCCGAGCTTCGCGACGAGCGGTTGCGCGACGACCCGAGCGCGCTCGAGGCGTTCGCCAGACTCCTGCCGCTCGACCCCAACGACGCCCGTGCGCGCCAGCGGATGCTCGAGATCGCGCGGCGCGTGAAAGAGCAGGCGCGCGCTGCGGGCGTTCTTGCGGCAACCGCGGCCGCCGCGGACGCGCCGTTACCCCGAGCAGAAATTCTGACCGACCTCGCGCGTCTCTACGAGCGGGACCTCGACGACATCGTTCGAGCCGACGCCGCGTACCGCGAAGTCCTCCAGCTCGCGCCCGACGATCCTGCCATTGCGCTTGCGGCTTGTCGGTCGCTCGAGCTCATCTACTCCGCCTCGAACGCCAACCTGCAGCTCTGCGAGATTCTGCGTCTCGAGATCAGGCTGGAGGAGGACTCCGAGCGGCGGCGCCAGCTTCGCGGCCGCCTCGGAGAGCTCTCCGAAACGGCACTCGGCGACGACGCCGGAGCGATCGCCGCGTGGAGCGCGCGTTTGGAAGACGATCCGAACGACGCGCAGGCTCTCGCCGCGCTCGACCGACTCTACGAGCGCACGCAGAATTGGAAGGAGCTCGTGGCGGTGCTCCGAGCGCGCGAGCGCCTGGCGGACCAGGCTGCCGAGCGCCGAGCTTTTCTCGTGCGAATCGCCACGATCCTCGCGGACAAGCTGGCGGACGTCCACGACGCGATCGCGGCGTGTCGCGCCGTGGTCGACGATTTCGGAGCAGACCGCTCCTCGCTCGCCTCGCTTGCGACTCTCTACGAACGCGCGGAGCGATGGCATGACGTGGCCGCGACCCTGGAAGCGGACCTGGCGCTCGCCGATCTTCGCGAAGACAAGCTCGCAATCCTGGTGCGCCTGGGTGCCGTGCAGGAAGGAAAGCTGGGCGACGTCGAAGCCGCGATCGCCGCCTACCGGCAAGCGCTCGCAATCGACCCGTCACACGCTGCTTGCAGGCAGGCGCTCGAGACCATGCTCGACAGCCAGAGCGCTCGGCGAGAGGCGGCGGCTATCCTTCGGCCGCTCTACGAGGCCGACGGCCACCACCAGAAGCTCCTCAAGGTGCTGGAGATAGAAGCGGAATACGCCCAGTCGGTTTACGAGAAACTCGAGGTCGTCGCCGAGGCGGCCGACGTGGCGGAGGGTCCGCTCGGCGACCCGGTCCTCGCGTTCTCGTTTGCCGCTCGTGGGTTGCGCGAGGCGTGCACGGAACCCCAGCTGCCAAAGTGGATCGAGCGCGCCGAGCGGCTGGCCGGCGCAACCGGAAAGCACGCGGAACTCTCCAAACTGCTGCAATCGGTCGTGGAAGAGATTCTCGACGGCGAGCTTCAGCTCGAGGTCACGCTTCGGATTGCCGAGACAGCGCGATCGCGTCTCGGCGACTCGGCGCTTGCCAGACGATACTACGCCCGTGCGCTCGACCTTCGGAGCGACGATCGACGCGCGCTGACGGCGCTGGAATCGCTCTACGAAGAGACGAGGGACTATGCGGCCCTGCTCGACGTCATCAAACGACGTGCCGACGTTGCGGAAAACGACGCTGCTCGCAAACAGCTTCTCTTCAAGGAAGCGCGGCTCTGCGACGAGAAGCTCGGGGATGCGCGAGGCGCGATCGGCGTCTATGAGCGCGTCCTCGACATGGGCCTCGACACGGAGGCGGTTTCTGCCCTCGAGCGTCTTTACGCGCGGTCGGATCGCTGGGACGACCTCATGTCGCTCTACGAGCGCCAGGTCGGGGCGACGAGCACCTCGAAGGAGCGCAAGGCGGCGCTCCACCACGCCATGGGAGCCGTGCTCGAAAAGCACATGCACGAGGTCGACAGGGCCTTCGACGAATACGCCACGGCGTTGACGATCGACCCCTTGCATCCGCAGACGGTCGCGTCGCTCGAGGTCCTGATGGCGCAGCGAGACTACGCGGCGCGCGCGGCGGAGATGCTCGAACCGGTATACCTGGCACGACTCGACGGACGGCGCGTTCTTTCGACGCTCGAAGCGCGTCTTGGCGCCAGCCAGGACCCGGACGAGCGGCGGAGTCTCTTGCGGCGTCTCGCGAAGATGCACGAAGAGCAAGAGGAGAACTACGAAGCTGCGCTGGAGACCACCGCGAAGCTCCTGGCGGAGGACCCGACCGACCAGGCGACCTGGAGCGAGCTCGAACGGCTCGCGCGCGTGGCCAACGCGGAGCCGCGGCTCGCGGAGATTTACGCCGGCGAACTCGCGAAGATAACGTCCGACGAGCCCGCCACCGCCAGCCTTGCGAGACGAACGGGCGAGCTGCTTGAAGCGCAGAACGACGTCGAGGGAGCCCTCTCCTTCTACCGGCGAACGTACGCCTTCGACCCCGAGGCCAAAGACGGCACGTTCGACGCGATCGACCGGCTGCTTCGCGCCTCGGGCCGGCACCAAGATCGCGTGAAGCTCTATCGCGACGCCCTGGACTACATCCGCGACCCGCGAGAACGCCTGGCCGCACTCCACACCATCGCACACCTTGAAGAAACGGAGCTTCGTGACGATGCGGCGGCAATCGAGACGTACCGCGCCGCACTCGACGCGGACGAGGGGGACTACCACGCACTCGACGCCCTCTCGCGGCTTTACGCGCGAGCGAGTCGGTGGCGCGATCTCGCGGAGTTGACGCGGCGGCGGGCCGAGCAGAGCGCGCTTCCCGAGGACGAAGCGCGCTTCCGCATGGACCTGGCCAAGCTCCTTCTCCAGAAGCTCGATGACCCTTCCGCGGCCGTCGATGAACTTCAAACGGTCGTCGAACTGATCCCCGCGGGATCCGGAGGCCCGGTAGCGGAGGCGGTCGAAGCCCTCGAACAGATGCTGCATACGGCCGACCACAAAGGCCGCGTGGTCGACATTCTGAGGCCAATCTACGAGCGCACCGACGAGTGGCGACGACTCGTATCGCTCAACGACGAGCGCATTGCGCTGGCAACCGACGACGGCGAGCGAATCTCGATTTTGCGCGAAAATGCGACCCTTTGGGAAGAGCGCGGCAGCGACCCGGGCAAAGCGTTCGATGCAACGCGGCGGGCATGGAGGCTCGACCCCGAGGATCGAGATGCGCGCGAGCAGCTCGAGCGACTGACGGGGGTGACGAACCGATGGAACGAGCTGGCTGAGGCCTACGAAGAGACGATCTCCCTGACCGAAGGGATGACGAAGCGCGAGCTTCTCGCGGCTTTGGCACAGCTCCACGACAAGCGTCGCGACGATCCCCGCAGCGCCCTGGCGGCCTGGGGGCGCCTTTTCGCGCTCGACGAGAGCGAGCTGCAACCGCTCGAGGAAATGGATGCGCTCGCGACGCTCCTCAGCGACTGGACGACGCTCGTGCACGTGCTCACCAAGAAGACCGAACTCGTTGCTGACGACGAGACGCGGGCGAGCACTTGGCGGCGCATCGGCGAGGCCAAGCGCGACATGCTCGAGGACCCCGGCGGGGCGATCGAAGCGTACGAGCGCGCGCTGGAGCTCGAGCCGAACAGCACCCACACGATCGACGAGCTCATTTCGCTCCATCAGCAGCGTCGGAGTGCTGGCCCGCTCGTGGAGCTCTACCGCCGACGGGTCGAGCTGTGCGACGCGGGCGAGGGAGACCTCAGATTCCGGCTGCTGGTCGACTCCGCAACGCTCCTCGAGAACGAGCTGGGGGACCGGCGCGAAGCGATCGAATGCCTCGTGCAGGCGCTCGCCGTCTCTCCCGACAACGCAGAGGTGCTCCGCCGACTCGATAGCCTCTACGCACACCAGCGAATGTGGCCGGAACTCCTGGACAACTTGAAGGTTCAGGCGAGCGTCGCCACGGATGTGGAGGCTGCGCGAACCCTCAAGAAGAGGGTCGCCGGCCTTTACATGTTGGAGCTCCGGGACCCGCAATCTGCGCTCGAGGCGTACCGCGAAGTCCTGTCCGCCGGCTTCGACGCGGAAGCGGTCGCGGCAATCGAGAGCATCGGCGAAGCCCACGACGAACTTCGAGGAGACGCTGCGGATGTCCTGGAGCCGGTCTTGCGCGCAGCTGGCAAACACGCGGAGCTCGCTTCGGTGCTCGAGCTGCGGTTGCGGTCGCAGACCGATCCTGCGGATCGCGCGCACACCCTCCGCGTCCTCGCCGACGTTCTCGAGCAACCTCTGGCGGACTACGAGCGGGCGCAGACCGCACTGCTGCGCGCGCTGGCCGAGGAACCTCACGATGCATCGTTGCACGGACACATCGAGAGGCTGGCAGAGCGCGCGGGAGTCGAGGGCTGGCGGCGCTACGCGGATGCGCTCCAAGAGCGAGCCGCTGGGCTTCTCGACGCGAGTGTTGCCGCGGATCTTTTCGTGCGGCTCGCCGAAGTCAGCGAATACAAGCTCGACGATGCGCCGCGAGCAGCCAAGGCATACGCAGCAGCCGTAGAGCGCTCGGGAGACACTCCCTCCTCGCTCGTGAGCCTCGACCGACTCTTTACGCGCCTCGGCGATACCCGCGCCTCGGCCGACATTCTCGAGAGGCGGACTGCGGTGGAAACCCACCCCAACGACCGGGCAGATCTGCTCCACCGTCTGGCGAACCTTCAGATCCGAGAGTTCGGTGAGTCGTCCAGAGGACTCGCAACGCTTCGACATGCGATCGAACTCGCTACGGACCACGTTCCGAGCCGAGAGACCCTGGAGACGCTACTCGAGGACGACGCCCTCTTCGACGATGCGTTCGACGCCTTGGAATTCGTGCACCGGACGCTCCGGCGCGGCGAGGACCTCGCAAGACTCTACGAGCGGCGCGTGTTCCGCGGGCAAACGATCGTCGACCGAACGCGCGCGCGGTTGAATCTCGCGCGCATCTTGGAAGACACGGTCGGCGATCGCGCGCGCGCTCAGCAAGTGGTGGAGGCCGCCCTGGCGGAAGACCCCTCTGACGAAGAGGCGCTGTCTGAGCTCGAGCGCCTGGCAGCGGTCAGCGGAAGCTGGGAGCACGCGTGCAGCGCGCTCTGGGCTGCGATTGACCGCACGCTCGATCTTCCCGCGACGACGCGCACGGAGCTCTGGGTCCGACTGGCCGGCTGGTGCCGCGACAAGATGCGGGACGCGCGCAAAGCCGAAGACGCGTACGCGAAGGCCCTGGCGATCGAGCCGGAGAACATCGACGTTCTGCGCGCCCTCGAAGACATCAGGCGCGCCCCAGGACGGGAGCGCGAACTCGTGGAGACACTTCGAGCGCGCGCGCGTGTCGAGGCCGGCGAATCGGCGAAGCGGGCGCTCTTGCACGAAGCCAAAGAGCTTGCCGAACACGCGGTCGGTGATCGACAGCTCGCCGAAGACACCTTGCGCGATCTCGTTGCGCAAGACGACGGCGATCAGTGGGCGCTCGAGGAACTGACGAAGCTTCGCGAGGCAGCCGGCGACCACGCCGAAGTGATACGGCTGCTCTCTCGTCGTGCCGAGCTTGCGGCCGACAGCGGTCGGGCGCTCGCTCTCAAACACGAGGCTGCTCGGGTCCTCGTGCACGAACTCCACGACGCGGCGGGTGCAATCGGGGTCTACGAGGAAATCCTGGACGCCGACCCGACCGATGGACCGGCAGCCGACGCGTTGAGAAAGCTATACGTGGAGGCCGGCCAATACAGAGACCTCGCCAAGTTCTTGGCTCGCCTTATCGATGTTGCCACCGGCCAAGCCGCGCGCACGACGTTACGCCTCGAGTTGGCGGAACTCTACGACGGTCGCTTCCAGTCGCCCGAAGACGCGATCGAAACGCTGCGAGCCATCTTGGACGAGGACCCGAGCCACGGCGAAGCCGCCATCCGTCTCTCGCAGCTCTACGAGCTGACGGGGCGCGATGCCGAGCTTGCCGACTTGCTGAGGTCCCAGCTCAACGCCGCGCAAGACCGAGCGGACATGGCGACGGAGCTTTCCCTCTTGGTCCGACTGGGTGAAGTGCAGGAGCGACGTCTCAACGACGCCACGGCGGCGCAGCACACCTACGAGGAGGTGCTGGAACGGGAGCCAACGCACCGTGCCGCGCTGGAGGCGATCGCGAGGATGAGCGAGAAGCGGGCCGACTGGGAGCGGGCGGCCGCAGCACTCACAAGACTGATCGAACTGTCGAGGGACGCAAGCGGCGTCCCGTGGGCGCTTCGCCTTGCAGAAGTGCGGGAGAAAATGGGGGATTCGGATGGTGCCGAGGCCGCGCTCCAGCAGGGGCTTGCGCTCGATCCGACCAATGCGGGCCTTCGAGCCATGTTGCGGCTGCGCTGGGAACGGGCCGAAAAGTGGGCGGACCTTGCCGAGTTGCTCGTCGGAGACGCGGACCTGATTGCCGCGACGTACGCGCCGGGTGCGGACGACTCACGCGACGGAAAAGGCGCCGCTTCGCCTCGACGCGCCGTGACGTCGGGGGCCACCTCGGCGATGCCTACCCTCGCAGGTCCGGTCCTAGAGCAGGTAAAGCTCTTGCGAGCCGCGGCCGAGATTCACGTGTTTCGGCGCAAGCGCCCCGACGATGCAATCGAGATTTACGAGCGCGCGGCGCAGCTCGTTCCGCACGACAGAGAGCTCCTGCTCGCGCTTTGCGACGCGTACAGCGCAGCGCAACGTGGGCGGGACGCTGCCCACGTACTCGAAAAGGTCATCGCGTCGTTTGGAAGCAGGCGGACCAAGGAGCTCGCTCTCTACCATCACCGCTTGGGGCAGGCACTGGCGCAGCTCGGCGACAAGGACGTCGCGCTCACGCAACTCGACATGGCCTTCAAGATCGACCCCGGGTCGGTCAGCGTATTGCGGGATCTCGGCGTACTGGCATTCGAGACCAACGATCTCGATCGCGCCCAAAAGACCTTCCGCGCGCTGCTTCTGCAGCGGCTCGATCCCAAGGCGGGGATCTCGAAGGGAGAGGTTTTCTACTATCTCGGCGAAATCAGCGCGAAACAGGGCGACAAGGCCAAAGCGATGCAGATGTTCGAGCGCGCCATCGAAAATGATCCAGCGCTCGATCGCGCGCGCGCAAAGCTCACCGAGCTCAAAGGGTGACCGCAGCAGCGTGCGGACGCGAATTCTCGGGATTGCGCTGGGGCTCGTCGCGCGTCTTTGGCTCGCGACGCTCCGCGTGCGGGTCGTCGAGCACCCCGCTCTCGCGGACGTCCGAGGACGGCCGTGGGTGCTCGCCTTCTGGCACGGGACGCAGTGGCCTCTTCTGGCGTGGCACAGACGCAGGCGCACGGTAGTCCTGGTCAGCCTGTCGCGGGATGGCGCGATGCAGGCTCGTGCGCTCACAATCCTCGGGTTCTCGGTCGTACGTGGGTCCAGCTCCCGCGGCGGCGCCAGAGGGCTCGCGGCCCTGGTGCGCGCGATGAAACGGTGGGCTGCGGACGCCGCATTTGCGGTCGACGGCCCGCGGGGCCCCTGCGGCGTGGCGAAGGCGGGAGCGGTCGTTGCGGCGCGAGCCGCAGGGGGCCTCATAGTCCCGATGGCAGGGGCGATTCGACAGGGCGTCGTGCTCAGGCGAACGTGGGATCGCTTCGCCCTAGCCTGGCCGTTCACCCGCGTCGAAGTAGTTCTCGGCCAGCCCATCGACCCGACCGGCTCCACCTTGGTCGATGCCCGGGCAGAACTAGACCGCGCGCTCGTGCAGCTGAATGCGGATGTGCGAGCTAGGGCGGCTTGAACGGCTGCAAAGCCCCTTCGATCTTTCGGTGCGGCCGGGGCTCAAGTCCGACGATGCGTCTTTCTCTTCAGCGCCCCACCGCCAGCGCGTCGATCTCGATGCTCACTCCGCGCGGGAGTGCCGCGACCTGAACCGTGCTTCGTGCGGGGTACGGCGCGCGAAAGATGCGGCCGTAGACTTCGTTGACGACCGCGAAGTGGCCAAGATCGACCACGTAAATCGTGGTCCGGACGACGTCATCGAAGCCCAACCCAGCGCTGGCGAGGATCGCGCCGAGGTTTTTCATGACTCGCTCGGTCTGTGCGGCAATATCGCCGCCGACGACTTGTCCCGTTTCGGGGTCCAGCGGGATTTGCCCGCTCACGAAAACCAGGCCACCCGAACGTACGGCTTGAGAATACGGGCCGATTGCGCCGGGGGCGTCCTTTGCGGTGATCGCTTCCTTCATCGGTAGATCCTACTTTCTCGCCGTGGCTGTCGCATTGCGCACGGCGCGCAGCTTACAACCGCTGACGCCCGGCGAGAGCTCGCGCCATTGTGATCGGGTCCGCGAACTCGAGGTCCCCCCCGTGGGGAACCCCGCTGGCGATACGCGTCATCTTGAGACCCAGCGGCTCGAGGTCGCGCTTCAAGAGCAGCGCGGTCGCCTCCCCATCGACGCTCGGGGGCGTCGCTACGATGACTTCTCTTACCCCGTCGGTGTGGATTCGCTCGATCAGCTTCGCGATCGGAAGGTCTTCCGGCCCGATACCTTCGAGCGGCGAGAGCAATCGCCCTAGTACGAAATAACGGCCGCGCATCGCCGCAGCGCGCTCGATGGCGAGTAGATCGTGCACGCGCGCGACGACACAGAGCACGTTCGCGTCGCGTTTCGTATCGGAGCACACATCGCACACGGCATGACCGTCCTGGATCTCGGCAACATTGCCGCACCGCTCGCACGGTCCGAGCTCGTCTCTCAAAGTCGCGAGCTCCGCCCCGAGCTCTCGCGAAATCGCTTTGTCGGCTGTGAGCAGCCAAAGCACGAACCTGTGCGCGGTCTTTTCCCCTACCCCAGGGAGGCGGCCGAACAGCTTGGTGATCCGGCGGACCTTCGGGGTCACCGCGACACCGTCCCGGCAACGAAGCTAGGCCTTGTCTTCCAAGCTGCTGCGCGACGCTTGGAAGACACGGCCTACACCAGCCCGGGAATCTTCACGCCCCCAGTAACCTTTTCCAGCTCGACCTCCATTTCCTTGTCGGCCCGCTCGATTGCCTGATTGACCGCCGCGCACACGGCATCGAGCACGAGTTCCGTCTCTTCGGCGGCCAGCGTTGCCTTGTCGATCTCGATGCGCTTCAGGCTCCGCCCGAGCGTGACGACCACTTTGACCTTGCCTCCGAGGCCTTCTGTCGTGAGCTCGCGATCTTTGAGCTCGTCCCTCGCCCGATCGATCTTCCGCTGCATCCGAGCGGCTTGCCGCATCAGCTCGTTCATTCCGCCGCGAAACTGCATCGTTGTCTTTCTACCCTATCCATCCGCGCCCGGCAGCTTCACATCCAGAACTTTCGCGCCGAAGAGGCGGATCGCCTCCTCGACCAGCGGGTGAGTCTGAATCGCCGCGCGCGCCTGCGACAGCTCGGCTGAACGGCGCTCGGCGTCGACCGCGGCGATCGTACGCGCTCCGTTCGACGACTTGGCCGCGGCATCGATCACGACTTGCGTCGCGGGTCCAAAGTGGGCACGTGCTTCGCGCGTGAGGACCTCGAGCGCTTCGCTGTCACTGGCACGCCCCGCGACGAAGCCCGCCGCCGGTTCGAAGCCCACAGCGACCCGCGCGGCACTGATTTCCAGCGGGATAGCGTGCTCGAGAGCCGAGGCAACCCCGGGTCGCGCGCTGCGCACGCGCTCGAGGATGGTGCGCCAGGCGTCCATTTCGGCCGAAGGACGGGCTGCGGCCGGAACCACCGACAGATGTTGACCCCGCACCGGAGGCGCGGGAGGGGCGCTCTCGGCGGCGAGCGCCAGCGCCCCCCGCGTCCGCGTGCTTCCCGCGGCCTCCGACGGGGGCGCCGATCCCGTCGGCACGGGCCGCCCACCGGCCCCCCCCGCACCACCTCGTGGCACGGACCCCGGGGGGGGCGCACCGCCGAGGCGGCGTTCGAGATCGCCCACCCGCGCGAGCAATTCGTCGAGCGGCAAGAGCGGCGGACGGCGCGCCAAACGAACGAGCGCCATCTCGAGAGCCATCCGTGGCTGATTGCTTCGAACGATGCCGTCGAAGGCGTTCGAAAAGCCCTGGAAGCAGCGCGACAGATCGTCGGCATCGGCGCGGGACGCAAGCGCCACGACGTCGCGCACCTCCTCGTCGGCCAAATCGAGCATCTCTTGCAGACTTGGTCCGCTGCTCGCCTGCGCCGCGCGGGCATCGGTGCACGTCTTCGCGACGACGAGATTGCGCAGGTGGCGCAGAACGTCCCGGGTGACGTGCACCAAGTCGAACCCTTGGCGGGCCAGCTGCTCGACGACGCCCAAGCAAGCCGCGGCATCACCGCCGACCAGCGACTTCGCCAGCTCGTGGAGGACCTGTCGATCCGCAACGCCCAACACACGCGTAACGCCGTCGCCCGAGACCTTTTCTCCGCTGAACGCGATGACTTGATCGAGCAAACTCATCGCGTCGCGCATCGACCCCGCGGCCTCGCGCGCCAGAATCTGGATCGCGGAGGCTTCGGCCTCGATGCTTTCTCGTGCCAGCACTTGCTCGAGCCGCGCCGCGATCATCTGCGTCGGGATCAGCTTGAAGTCGTAGCGCTGGCACCGGCTCAAGATGGTGACGGGAACTTTGTTCGCCTCGGTGGTCGCGAAAATGAACTTCACGTGCGGCGGCGGCTCTTCGAGCGTCTTCAGAAACGCGTTCCACGCCGCGCTCGAGAGCATGTGCACTTCGTCGACGATGTAGATTTTGAAGCGGTCGCGGGCCGGGCGAAACGTCATACCCTCCTGGAGCCGACGTACCTCGTCGACGCCGTTGTAACTGGCTCCGTCGATCTCCTGGACGTCCAGATCGTTGCCCGCCGTGATCTCGCGGCACGGAGCGCACTGGTTGCACGGCTTCGCCGTAGGACCGGTCTGGCGGCCGTCGAAGCCGACGCAGTTCAGGCACTTCGCGAGGAGTCGCGCGCTGGTCGTCTTGCCGACGCCCCTCACGCCCGTGAAGAGAAAGGCGTGCGCCACGCGACCCGTGGCGATCGCGTTGGCGAGGGTCCGGGCGACGTGATCTTGGCCGACGAGGTCGTCGAAGGTCTGAGGGCGATACTTCCGGGCGAGGACCAGGTAGCTCACGCGCCCTAGCGCTTACAACGCGCGAGGCAGGAATGCGAGTGTCGCCCTCAACTCGGCCGCCTGAGCTCTTGGACGAGCTCGGGGACGGCAACGAATAGGTCTGCGACGAGCCCGTAGTCGGCGATTTGGAAGATGGGGGCATCGCCGTCCTTGTTGATCGCGACGATCACCTTCGACGCCTTCATTCCGGCGATGTGCTGGATCGCACCGGAGATGCCGATCGCGACGTAGAGTTGGGGCGCGACGGTGCGCCCGGTCTGCCCGACTTGGAGCTCCGGCGGGGCATAGCCGGCATCGCAAGCCGCGCGGCTGGCACCCAGAGCCGCCCCGAGTGCGTCCGCCAGCGGTTCGAGAACCTGATTGAATTGCTCTTTCAGCGCCCGGCCTCCGGAGACGACGACCCGAGCCTCACCGAGGTCAGGCCGTTCGCTTTTGCTCGCCTCGAGCTTGAGGAACTCCACGCGCGCGGCCGCTGGTTCGTCCGCCGCCGGCGCGACACTCTGGACCGCACTCTCGCCACCGCTCGGCGCCGCCGCGGCAAACTCGGTCTGTCGAACGCTCACGACCTGTGCGGGCGTGAGAATCTCCACCCATCCGAATGCGTTCCCGGCGTACATCGGGCGGCGATAGCTCCGCTTCGCGCCTTCGACCTTGACCATATTGATGTCCGACGCATAACCGGCGCCGAGCTTCGCCGCGAGGCGCGGCGCGAGATCCTTGCCGAATGCGCTGGCAGTCACCGCAACGGTGTCGAAACCGTCGTCTCGAAAGACTTTCGCTACGGTCGGTGCGTACCTCTCGCACACGTAATTTGAAAGCGACGGGTCGTCGCAAACGAACACCTTCTCGGCCCCGAACGGCGTCAACTCCCGGCTGGCACTCTGCGCGCCGGCGCCGAGCGCGAGAATCGAAAAGGGAGCGCCGAGCTGCCTGGCGAACGCGATGGCGCTGTAGGTCGACTTTCGAACTTTGCCTTCCACGATTTCTGCCACGACGAGGGTGCGAGTCATCCGATCACCTTCGCTTCCGTCCTGAGTCTGCCCACGAGATCTTTCACGTCCTTGACCTTCACTCCCGCGGCGCGCTTCGGCGGAAGCTCGGCCGCCGCGTACCTTACCCCCGGCGTCGCGCCCGCAGCCACGTCGGCGAGCTTCTTCTCCGTGAGTGGCTTCTTTTTCGCCGCCATGATTGCCATGAGCGCCGCAAAGCGAACGCCGTCGGCGTACGCGTGCGCCGACGCCGTGGTCTTGGATCGTACGCTCTTCGGATGAACGATCTTGTCGATCACGGTCACGACCGCGGGTAGTGTCACGCGCACCTGCGCGGTCGCGCCTTCCACCTCCCTGCCGACGACGAGTGCCTTGTCGTCCTCGCTTTGGATGGATCCCGCGAATGTCGCCTGCGGCCACCCGAGGTGCTCGGCCAGCATTTGACCCACGGCATTCGATTCGTGTTCCGCCTGCTGGTAGCCGAGCAGAACCAGGTCCGGCTTCTCTTCCCCGACGATGGCCGCCAAGCCGCGAGCGACCACATCGCTGTCGAGGCCATCGTCCGTCGCATCGACCCGAATGGCTCGATCGGCGCCGGTTCCAAGCATGGCCCGCAGCATGGAGTCGGCTTCCTTGGGCCCGAACGTCACGACGACCACCTCGCCGAGCCGCTGCTTGGGGTTCGCCCCGTTTTCCGTGAGGCGAAGCGCCGCTTCGAGCGCATATTCGTCGTAGGGGCTCGGCTTGGGTTCAAGACCCGTGGTGTCGATCTTGCCCTGCGCGGAGAGACGAATCTTGTTCAAGTTCTCCGGGTCAGCGACCCGTTTGACGGCGACGAGAATCTTCACTGTGCGTCCTTTGCTCGTTGGGTGAATGACTTCAATTCAGCGAGTGACCGAGAGTGGATAGTGAGGACTTCGCATTCATCTGTCTTGCCGCCCTGAACGCCTGTGAGACCAGGCGGCTCGCGCGGAGCCCAGAGCCGGATAGAAGCGCCAGCGTGCTGCGTCAACCGGGGTCGAGCGCGCAGAGTAGAACTTTCCGACACCTTTTCTCACTTTTCCGCCTTGGCGAGGGTGCTACATTGCGCGGGCGGGATCCTTCTTTTGGTTAGGTGAGGTGTTATGAAAGCGATGCGCGGTGCCTTCCTTTTTTGTGCGTTCTCTCTTTTCCTTGCTTTCGCTGCCGCAGGCTCGGGCTGCGGGAGGACCGATCTCGACATTTCCGAGTCGCTGGCGCTGCCCGACGGAGCGCTTCCGACGCTCGACGGAGCTGCTCCACGGTTCGACGGAACTACGCCGTTGGTCGACGGATCGTCGCCGGCAGCCGACTCGACTCGGCCCGACGTGCTCGCGGACGTGGTTCTCGCCGATCGGACCGGGGACACGGCGACGGGGGTCGACGCGCCGACGGGCGCGGACGTGAATACACGCGACGTCGTGACGGACGTGCATGCCGACGTGGTCGCGGATGCACCGACCGAGAGCGGCCCGGGGTGTCGGCCGCCCGCGACGACGATGTGCGGCGCGACCTGCGTCAACGTTCTCACCGATCCGAACAACTGTGGAGGGTGCGGCACGGCGTGCCAAGGGGGTCTCGTCTGCTTGCTCGGCCAGTGTACCCTGAGCTGCGCCAGCGACGCCGGTGCGGCTCTGACCAATTGCAACAACGCTTGCGTGAACCTCCAGGCCGACCAGAACAACTGCGGCGCGTGTGGCAAGACGTGCACGGGCGGCCAGCAATGCACGGCGAGTATGTGCGCCTGCCCGGCGGGCCAGACGCTTTGCAACGGCCAGTGCGTCAACCTCACGCAGAACCCCGCGAACTGCGGTGCCTGCGGGACCGCATGCGCGGCCAACCAAGTGTGCAACGCGGGAGCCTGCACCCTCGTGTGCGCGCCACTGACCAATTGCAACAACGCCTGCGTCAACCTGACGGGCGACAACTTCAACTGCGGCACGTGCGGCAACGCTTGCGGCGCTCCATCGACGTGTACCGGCGGGACGTGCGTTTGCCCCGCGGGCACGGTCTACTGCAATGGCACCTGTCTCTCGGTCGTGGCCGATCCGAACAACTGCGGTGCGTGCGGGGCGAAGTGCGCCCCAGGCCAGTCCTGCACCGCCGGCACGTGCGTCTGCCCGAACGGCAACGTCGAATGCAGCGGCGCGTGCATCGACGTCCAGAGCGACAACGCGAATTGCGGCGGGTGCAACGCGCGCTGCGCGGCCGGACGGCAGTGCGTCGCCGGCCAGTGCGAGTGTCCGAACGGTGGGATCGCGTGCAACGGCGGAGCGTGCACCGCCGTGCAGAGCGACCCGCTCAACTGCGGTGGATGCGGCGTCGCGTGCGCCGCCGGACAGGTTTGCAATAGCGGTGCATGCGTCACGACGTGCACCGGCACGGACGCCGGCCAATCGCTGACCAACTGCAACGGAGCCTGCGTCGACCTGACGACCGACAACATCAATTGCAGCGCTTGCAACAAGCAGTGCGCCATCGGGGGGAGCTGCGTGAGCGGCATCTGCACGTGCGGCGGGGGCGACACCCTGTGCGGCACCACCTGCACGAACACGAACGCCGACGATGCCAACTGCGGCGCGTGCGGGATGCGCTGCGGACCGAACACGACCTGCCAGAACGGCGCATGCGCCGCCGGCTGCGGGACGGGCGGCCTCACCGCCTGCACCGCGCCGGCCCGCGGACCGATGGGCATGATGATGATGGCGACGACCTGCGTCGACCTGAGCACGAGCGCCGCCAACTGCGGAGCGTGCGGCGTCGCATGCGACGTCGGTTCGACCTGCGTCGACGGGACGTGCACCTGCGCGGCGGGGAACACGCAGTGCGCAGGCGGCGCGTTCATGGGACGGGGTCTCTGCGTCGACCTCCAGCAGAGCAACACGAACTGCAGCACGTGTGGATTGCGCTGCCCGGGCGCGACACCGCGATGCTCCATGGGCACGTGCGTCATCACGTGCCTCTCGGGCCAGGCGCAGTGCGGCAACAACTGCGTCGACCTCACGAGCAGCAAGGGAAACTGCGGCTTCTGCGGAGCGAACTGCGGGGGCAACCTCACCTGCGTGAACAGCACGTGCACCTGCGCGCCGCCGTACACCGACTGCGCCGGGACCTGCGTGGACACCACCACCAGCAACGCGGACTGCGGGAGCTGCGGGACGGTGTGCGTCGCTCCGTCGACGTGCCAAAACGGCATGTGCAAGTAGAAGGGCTCGAAGGTGCGATCGAGCACGGCTCGGCAAAGGATGTGACTTTGCCGAGTAGCCTGCCGCTCCGCACGGGCAGTCGGCGTTCCGGGGGATGGGTCTGACAAGACGGCGTCCAGGCGCTACGAACCTCTTCGCGATGCCCATCACCACCGACTATCTAGTCATCGGAAGTGGAGTTGCCGGCCTGTCGTTTGCCATCGAGGCCGCAGCCCACGGCGACGTGCTGATCGTGACGAAGCGCAGCGCCGAGGAGTCGAACACGAAGTACGCCCAAGGGGGCATCGCCGCCGTCCTCAGCGCTGCAGATTCATTCGCGTCGCACATCTCCGATACGCTCCAGGCGGGCGCGGGTCTGTGCCACGAGCTCGCGGTGGAGGTCTGCGTCAAAGAAGGCCCGGCGCGCATTCGGATGTTGCAGGACATCGGCGCTCGGTTCGACCGCGCCGAGACTCCTGTGAACGGCGACCCGGATCTCGACCTTCACCTCGAAGGAGGGCACAGCGCGCGACGGGTGGCGCACTCGGCAGATATGACCGGCCGCGAAGTGGAGCGCGCGCTTCTCGCTGCCGTCGCGCGCTCGCCGCGGGTACGCATGCTCGAGGGCCACACCGCGGTCGACCTCATTACGATGGCGAAATACGGCGGGCCGGAGGTGTGCGCGGGCGCTTACGTGCTCGATGACGCCAGCGGCAAGGTGCTCACCATTCTCGCGCGCGCCGTGGTGTTGGCTTCGGGCGGCGCCGGAAAGGTCTACCTCTACACGACGAACCCGGACGTGGCGACCGGCGACGGCGTGGCGATGGCGTTCCGCGCGGGCGCCGAGGTCGCCAACATGGAGTTTTATCAATTTCACCCGACTTGCCTCTATCACCCGCAGGCGCGGCGCTTTCTCATCACCGAGGCGATGCGCGGCGAAGGGGCGGTCCTGCGGCGCATCGACGGGACCCCGTTCATGAAGGGCCACGATCCACGCGGAGACTTGGCGCCGCGCGACGTCGTGGCGCGAGCGATCGACTTCGAAATGAAGAAGACGGGCGCCGAGCACGTGCTGCTCGACATCACCGACAAGAAGCCGGACTTCATCCGAGAGCGCTTTCCGGGCATCCACGAAGAGTGCCTGCGCTGGGGAATCGACATCACGCGCCAGCCGATTCCCGTCGTTCCTGCCGCACACTTCATGTGCGGGGGCATCACGACGAACCTCGAAGGGAGGACGACGATTCCAGGGCTGTGGGCGATCGGCGAGTGCGCTTGCACCGGACTGCACGGGGCCAATCGCCTCGCCAGCAACTCGCTCCTCGAGGGATTGGTGATGGCTCACCGGGCGGCGCAGGCGCTCACCTCGACGCTCGACCGCAGCAGGGTGTGGCCGGACGTGCCGGAGTGGGAAGTCGGGAGCGCCACGCCGAGCGAAGAGGCGGTGGTCATCACGCACAACTGGGACGAAGTCCGCCGGCTCATGTGGAACTACGTCGGCATCGTCCGTTCGAACACGCGTCTGCGACGCGCGGCGCGCCGGATCGCACTCTTACAGGAGGAGATCGTCGAATACTATTGGAAGTACTTCGTGACGCGGGACCTCCTCGAGCTTCGCAACATCGCCACCGTGGCGCAGCTCATCGTCGAGTGCGCCGCCAGTCGTCATGAGAGCCGGGGGCTCCATTTCACGAGCGACTACCCCGAAACGGATGCCAAGCTCGCAATCGACACCGCGGTAAAGCGCGGAGTGCCGGCACACTTGCGCGGGCGGTAGCCGCCGCCACACTTCTCAAGCGGACTCGGTATCGCCTCCTCCAACCGCCAACGAAGCCGTTTCTCGCGCCCAACGCGTGTAGTCCCCTCGCGCGATCGCATCGCGCGCTCCGGACATCAGCTCACCGTACCAATGCAGGTTGTGGAGCGAGAGAAGGCGCAAGCACAAGATCTCGCCGGACAGGTACAGATGCCGAAGGTAGGCGCGCGAATACCCGCCTCGACAGCACGCGCAAGAACAGCGTTCGTCGATCGGACGGGCGTCTTCCTTCCACCGTGCCTGCTTGACGACCACTGTGCCCGCGCGGGTGATCGCCTGACCGTTGCGTGCGTTGCGCGTCGGCAGCACGCAGTCGAACATGTCGACTCCGGCGCCGATGGCGGCGAGGAGATCGCGTGGTGTACCAACGCCCATCAAGTAGCGCGGTCGTTCCGGGTCGAGCGCCGAGGCGACCTCGTGGAGCGTTTCGTACATGGCATCGATGGGCTCCCCCACCGAGAAGCCCCCGAGAGCGAGCCCGTCGAGAGGCAGGGACCCCAGCTCTTCCGCGTGGGCCCGCCTCAAGTCGGCATGGCACCCGCCCTGCACGATGCCGAAGAGCGCCTGGCCCTCGGGGCGGGGCTCGGCGAGGGCGCGCTTCGCCCATCGCGTCGTTCGTGCCACCGCGGCCTCGATGGCGGCGCGGGTCGACTCCGCGGGCGGACAGACGTCGAGCTGCATTTGGATGTCGGCACCGATGAGCGCCTGAACGCGCACGGCGTGCTCAGGGGTGAGAAGGTGCGTGGATCCATCGAGGTGGGACTTGAACGTAAACCCGTCCTCGGCCACATCGACCAGCGATCCTTTGACGCCCGCAGAGAGCGAATAGGCTTGAAAGCCGCCGGAGTCGGTCAGCATCGGATGCGACCACCGGGTGAACGCGTGGAGACCGCCCAGCCGCGCGATGGTCTCGGCGCCGGGCCTCAGCATCAAGTGGTACGTGTTGCCGAGCACGATGCGCGCGCCCGTGGACGCCACTTCCTCGGGCGTCAGCGTCTTCACGCTTCCCTGCGTGCCGACGGGCATGAAGGACGGCGTCTCGACGTCGCCGTGGGGTGTCGTCAGCACCGCCCGCCGGGCCTCACCGTCGCGCGCGACGACGCGGAACCGGAATCCCTCGGAGCGCGGAATCACCCCTGTCTCCAAAGCAACATCGCGTCCCCGTACGAGAAAAATCGGTAATCCTCACGGACTGCCTGGCGATAGGCCTCGAGCACACGCTCGGTGCCTCCAAAGGCACAAACGAGCGCCATCAGCGTCGAGCGCGGCAGGTGGAAGTTCGTGAGGAGCCCGTCGACCACCCGCCACCGATACCCTGGCTGGACGAGTAGTCGCGTTTCACCGGTCGTCGGAATGACGAACCCGGCGTGCTGCGGGTCGGCTGCGCTCTCGAGCGCGCGCACGGTCGTCGTTCCTACAGCCACGACGGGAGCGCCGCGGGAGCGAGCGCCCGCCACCGCATCGGCGGTCGACGCCGAGACGACGTACCGCTCGGTGTGCATCCGATGCGAATCGAGATCTTCGACGGTGACCGGGCGAAATGTCCCGAGGCCGACGTGGAGGGTGACGCTCGCCATCGGGCAGCCGTGGACGGCCAGCTTGCCGATTATGCCGTTGGTGAGATGCAGGCCGGCGGTCGGCGCGGCGACCGCCCCGTCATGGCGGGCATAGACGGTCTGATAGCGTTCGGCGTCTTGCGGCTCCGCTTCGCGTTTGATGTAGGGGGGCAGTGGAACCGACCCGCAATCGCGCACCGCCGCGTCCACCGGTCCGCCGGACTTCGTCCAGAGCGCGACCTCGAGCAGTCCGTCGTCCTCGGTTCGGCGGAGCGGCCGGATGAGCAGGTCTTGGTCGCGCCCGGGCGGCGCCCCGACCTCGATGTCCGCCCCGAACTTGATCGGCTTGCTGCCCTTTCCGAGAGCGCTCCACACCTCGACCGGGCGAACCAGGCCCGGGGCCACTTCGATTTCACGCTGGCCCGCGTGCCGCACGAGTAGCACTTCGACCCGGCCGCCGGTCTCCCGCCGCCGACCGAGAAGCCGCGCGGGGATGACCCGCGTGTCGTTGACGACGACGAGCGCGCCCGGCGGCAAAAGGTCTGAGAATTCCGCGACGAGCCGGTGCTCCGGTGCGCCTCCATCCCTCGGAAGATGCATGAGCCGCGCGAGCTCTCGGTCCGGCGCCGGACGCTGGGCGATCTGCTCGGGAGGCAAGTCGTAGTGGAACGCGTCGACGCGCATACGGTGAAGCTGGGTCTTCTAGCCCGGGCCAGCGCCCCTCGTAAGGCGAATGTCCCGAGATCGACCGGTACCGATCCATCTTTCGCCGCCGTCGGAGCCGGGACCAGCGCGGCCGTCCGCAGCGAGTGAGAGCGGGGGGCCAACCCAACGCAGGCCCGGCTGACCAGGTCGACGTCTACGACACGGCGCAGGAGAGCTTGGACTTCAAGAATCGCGCGAGCTCCGTCAGGTCGAACGGCTTCGGCACGAACCCGACCGCCCCACAGTCCGCACGGCATAGCTGCGGCTGACTCAGGTAGTACGTACTGGTCAACACGACGCGCAAGTGCGGATGCTGGTCGCGAACCAGCCTGGCGAGCTGAAGGCCGTTGGTACCCGGCATCATCAAGTCGACGATTGCAAGGTCGAACGGGCCGGAGGAGAGAGCCGCAAGCGCACCGTCCGCATTCGAAACGGTCTCGACTTCGAAGCCTTCGCCGCGCAAACCCTTCGCGGTGGCGCGCGCTTGGCTCGCTTGGTCGTCGACTACCAAGATACGGGGTTGCACTTTATTTTCTCTAGGTTTTTCGGCTCAAGAGCCGGGATCCGCGGGTACCCGTTGTCCGACTAAGCGTTCATACAGCAACTTACATGCCGTAGGCGGCTGAGCCCCGCTCGCAACCGCCATGGGCAGCATTTCGCGGTCGTTCGTGGCAAACGGGCGCAACCGCGCCGCGCCGCAACATCCCTTCCCTTTCAATTTTGAAGCGCACCCGTTCATACATGCACGATTATGGGCCCACTGATCAAATTAGCGTCGCCTTCGCACCCGAGTCCAAGCCAGCCCTCGTCGAGGGCGCGGCGTGAGAAGCCTGGCGATTTTCGCCGAGAGCAAGCGAGGCCGACGTCGAGCGAGCGGAGCGTACTTCCGTACGCGAGCACGCTCGACGTCGGCATCGCGCCGCTATCGGCGAAAAGCGTCAGGCTTCTCAGCGAGCGTCGAAGGTGATCCCGAGCCTGGTCATCTTTCGCCAGAGCGTCGTCGGCGAAATATTGAGTACCTCGGCCGCGCGCTCCCGCGAGCCATCGCTCTCGCGGAGGGCGCCCTCGATGGCCGTACGCTCGGCGGCGTCGACCACGTCCGAAAGTGCCCGCCCGCCGTGGTTGTTCGACGTGGAGAACGGGGCGGTCAAAGACGGAGGCGGCAAGAGATCGTCGGCCGTGATGACGCCGTTTTGAACGAGAGCGACCGCCTGCTCGATCATGTGTTCGAGCTCCCGTATGTTCCCGGGGAAGTCGTAGTGCGACAACGCCTCGGCGATGTTGTCGTGGAGCCTCGGGCGCACCCCCATCTTGCGCGAATACTTCTCGAGGAAGTGCGTCACCAGCTCGGGGATGTCTTCGCGCCGTTCGCGGAGCGGCGGGAGCTGGAAGCGCGCAACGTTGAGGCGGTAGTAGAGGTCTTGACGAAATCGCTTCTCCGCGACCGCGAGGAGAAGGTCTTGGTTGGTCGCGGCGATGATTCGAACGTTCACTTGGATCGGCTTGTTCTCGCCTACGCGGCGAATCTCGTTCTCCTGAATGGCGCGAAGCAGCTTGGCTTGGAACGTGATGGGCGTCTCCGCGATCTCGTCGAAGAAAAAGGTGCCGCCGTCGGCTTCTTCGAAGAGCCCCTTGCGCGCACTGACGGCTCCGGTGAACGACCCCTTGGCGTGACCGAAAAGCTCGCTCTCGAGCAACGTCTCCGTAATCGCCGCGCAGTTGACGGGCACGTAAGGCCGCTCGCCCCGCTTGCTGTTCGCGTGGATTGCCTTGGCCACGAGCTCCTTGCCGGTGCCGCTCTCGCCGGTGATGAGAACGATCGCGTCGGTGGGGGCGATGCGCACGATGCGGCCGAGCACTTCGCGCACGCCTTGCGAGCGGCCGATGATGTTCTCGAACCGGTAGCGATCCTTGAACTCCGTCGCGAGGAACGTGACTTCACCAGCGAGCCGGCGGTTGTCGAGGGCCTTGGCCACTTTCACGAGGAGCTCTTGCTCCGTGAACGGCTTCTGGATGTAGTCGAACGCGCCGAAGCGCATCGCCTCCACGGCGCTCTCGATCGTGCCGTAGGCCGTCATCAAGATCACTTCGGTCAGCGGATGGGAGTCTTTGGTCGCGCGAAGGACGTCGATGCCGTCTTTCGTCCCCACCCGCAAGTCGGTCAAGACGACGTCGTAGGCGCCGGTTGCACCTCGGTCCGCCCCTTGTTCGCCGTCGGCCGCTTCGTCGACTTCGTAGCTGGCACCGCGAAGCATCATGGCCAGCGTCGTGCGCATGTTGCGCTGGTCGTCGACGATGAGGATCTTCGCCATCAGTTGTTCTGGGCCCCCTGCTGGATCCACTTGCTGATTTGCGCCAGCGCAGGCGCGGAGAACGTGTAGGTCGGTTTGTCCACCGACGGGCTCCGGGGCATGTTGTTCAGCAGTGACGCGCCTTCCTTGTGAAGGGCGAGGTAGAGCTGCGTCGTAGTGGGGTCCGTCGCGCCGCCGTCCGGAACGATGCTCTTGGCGACCAACCCCTGCCAACATGCGTCCGCGGTCTGACCGCAAACGAAGAACGGCCCTCCCGTGGACGTGCTGGACCCGTGGCAGCTGGACCCCAGCCCGCCGCAGCTCCCCGGACCGCTCGGACCGAAGTAGCAGGCGTAGAGATCTTGCCAGCGGTCGCCGCTGTTGGCGCCTCCCGGTTGGCAGGGATCGACCGTGAGAGGATCCCCGCCGGTCACGGTGTCCGGCGCGTCGCTACAGCCCGTTAGGAGAACCGCGGCGACGGCCCAAAGCACGATCGACGTTCGCATCGGCCGCAAGCATAGCGCGCGCTCTTGCAACACGTCGTCTCCCTCAGAACACAATACCGAGCACCAGGCGCGCGGTTTGCGCCGCGGACAGACCGGCGTCGAAGCCGGGGACCGTCACCTCGCCCGGCAAGTAGTTGAGCCCCCCCAGCGGGAAGAAGACGCCGTACTGGAGCATCGTGTAAAAGCCGCCAATTTTGTTGGGGTCGTCGTTGAGCGACCCGTCTTTCGACTGGTAGTAGAGCGTGGCATCGAGCTCGACTCCGAGGTCGCTCGCGTGTCCGGGAGTCTGAATGAATTCGCTCGCGCGGCTCCAAATGACCGCGGCGCCGCCGCCGAGCTTCTCGCCGTCGGGATGCCGGATGAAGTCGTAGTCGACGCTCGGTCGGAAATAGTACGAACCCTCGACCCGCGACAAGATGTGACGGTAAAAAATCAGATCCACGCGGTAATCCGGGTGAAACGCGAACGTCGCGATCGGACCGCTCTGGTTGGCCTCCGTTCGAAGGCCGTTCGGAGCGGCCAGCGTCGTCGCCCAGGGGTCGCCGCTCGCCCAACCGAAGCCGAACTGCAGTCGAAGCTTGTCCTCGATCGCCCGATACTCGCTTTGTGCCGCGACGCCGTACTGCTGGACGCTGATCGCGTTGTTGGCGTTTTGGTTGACGCCGGTCATGTAGCCGATCTGACCTTGAATGGT